>VOFH01003632.1_pt1 | contig 49211 bp, 87 predicted proteins | sample 5384091 | NCBI WGS metagenome assembly VOFH01 (sample SAMN12384727, study PRJNA508395) | human gut metagenome | isolation source: healthy gut G | host: Homo sapiens
TCATTCCACTGCCAGGTGTTAAGCTGGGGCTTGCCAATGTGGTGACGCTGTTCGCCCTATACGCACTGGGGCCAGGGCAGGCTGTGTTGATTTTATTGGGACGGTGTTTTCTTGGAGCAATGTTTGCAGGGGAACATAAACGCCTTGCTGTTTTCACTGCTGGGGGGGCTGCGGCACTAGCAATGATGATGCTTCTGTCCAGGGGAAGAAGACTTTCCATCTACGGTGTTTCCATCGGGGAGCCGCCGCACACAACTGCGGCCAGGTGGCAGCGGCAGTATGGACGCTGGGCAACACCGCTCCGCTCTATTATCTGCCGGTTTTGCTGGGAGTCTCTCTGGGAACAGGGACTTTGACAGGCGTGATTGCGGCTGGGCTGTTTCGGGGACTGGCACATACAGGCCTCCTGCGAGAATCCAGAGCGTGAAGCTGGGAGAAAGGTCCTGGTTCTCTGAAATAACTGCCTTGCTGCCACGGGAAAAGCAGGATGCACTGGACGGACTGGAGAGAATGGCTTTGTGCAGAAGTTTACAGCGCAGGTAGTCCGACATGGAGAGATTCCGAATATGAAAAGACTTTTCCGCATAGAACAGGGCAGCCTTTAGGCTGCCCTGTTCTTATGACTCAGAGATGTCATACAGGCTGTCCAGAACCAGCCAGGTCTGGGAAAAGGGTCGCATCAGATTCCAGAATCCTGCGCCTTTGAAGCCATACTCTGCGATGAGGCGGAGCTTGGCATCCATGCTGCGGGCATCCTCAAACCAGACCTCGTGAACGACACCTGCGTGATCTGTGTAGTGGAAATAAGGGGATTGGGCAGTTTCATCATACTGAATGGCGATTTGGTACTGGACCGCCAGCTCAATAGCACGCTGATTGGAAATAGACTGGGCCCGGGTTGTTCCCTGGACGAAGGGCAGGGGCCAGTCATAACCATAATTTGGAATACCAAGAAATATTTTTTCAGATGGAATTGTGGTAACAGCATAGTCCAGGACAGCCCGGACGTTGGGCAGCGGGGCCACCGCCATGGGGGGACCATAGGTATAGCCCCACTCATAGGTCATGAGCAAAACTGCATCGGTGGCGGCGGCAACGGCGGCATAGTCGTGTCCCTCATACAGGAGGCCGGGCTGGCCTGCGCTGGTCTTAGGGGCAAGTGCCGCCCAGAGAAAGCGGCCCCTGCGGCTGCAGGCGCCGGCGCAGGCGGTCCAAAAATGCGGCGTAGGCTGCCGCAAGCTGGCCGGGAAGAAATTCAAAGTCCACATCCACCCCGGCATAACCACGGCGGAGGGTGGTCTGGATAACCTCAGACACCAAACGGTCTTGAACCTCCATGTCAGTCAGCACCAGTTCTGCCCGCTGTGTATCAAATTGACCTGATTCCGTGAGGGTGGAAAGATGCATGACGGGCGCCGTACCCCGCAGCCGTGCAGCGGACAACAGGGTGTCATCATTCAACGGCAACAGGCCGCCGGAGGCATTGATGCCATAAGTGAAAGGGGCCAGATAGGTGAGGTAGGGGAGCTGCTCCGCCAAAAGCTCCGGCTCAATGTAGGGATAGGCATAGCCATTGGTAACAGCGGTCCCCAATTTTTCCTCAAAATAGGAGATGACCAGAGGCTGGCCGGGGAGAGGGACTCCCGCCCCTCAAAGACCAGTTGTTCCGCCAGAGCTGGCGGACCGTGGTCCCATAGTAGGCGGCGATGGAGGAAAGGGTTTCTCCCTGCTGGACGGCATGCACCTGCCTGGGAAAGCGAATGACCAGCGTCTGCCCAACAGCTAGGGCACCGCTGGCGGGAACGGTATTATCTGTGGCTACCTGCGTGGGATTCACCCCATAGTAGGCTGCGATAGAGCCGATGGTTTCACCGGCCTGAACGACATGGATCGTCATACTGTCATCACCTCGTTGGAAAAGCCTATGCTGGTCCCAGGGAGGATATGCGGAAAATAGGACATGGCATGTTTCAGGCAAGAAAGAAATACACTGCAATTAGAGAGGCTTGCGGATTGGGGTGTTTTCATGGGAGAACTTGGGACAGCAGTTTTGGTGACAGCTGCGGCCGGTATTGGCGGAACTGGATTGGGCGGCGGCGCCGCATGCCTGCTGCGGCGGGAGTCGGACCGCATGGTGAGCCTGATGCTGAGCTTTGCAGCCGGCGTTATGATTGCGGTGGTATGCGCTGATCTGCTGGTACAGGCGCTCTCTCAGGGGCACCTGCCACTGACGGCAGCAGGTGTGCTGACAGGCTTTTTAATCACTGCAGGACTCAACGCATGCCTATCCTGCCGACCTGGTCTGGAAGGAGACGGAGGGCGGCGCGGGGAGCTGATTCTAGCCGGCATCGTGATGGCAGCGGCCATTGCTCTGCACAACGTTCCGGAGGGAATGGTGATCGGGGCCGCTTTTGCATCCGGCGAGGCCGGCAGCGGCTGGGTGATGGCGGCGGTTATTGGATTGCATAATGTGCCAGAGGGAATGGCGGTGGCCGCCCCGCTGACTGCCGGAGGGACACAGTGGTGGAGGGCCGCGTCCTTGGCGGCGGTTACAGGTGCTCCAACTGTCTTGGGCGCCATTCTTGGCTTTTGGGTGGGGACGCTGGGCCCTGCCGCACTCTCCGCGGCGCTGAGCTTTGCCTCAGGGGCCATGCTGTATGTGGTGTTTGGGGAGCTGCTGCCGGAGGCGGTAGGACTGTGGGGGGAAGGGCCCCGGCTCTGGCTGCGGTGGCAGGTGTCGTGGTGGGAATGTGGATCGCGGGATAAGAGGGCCAACACAGAAAACCGGCCGGACATCTGTCCGGCCGGTTTCTTATTAGGAATCTCCCTCTGCCAGACGGTAGCCCACGCCTACCTCTGTAAACAGATACTCTGGCGCGGCAGGGTTCTTCTCAATCTTCCGGCGGATATTGGCCATATTTACCCGAAGAATTTGATTATCCCCGCTGGCCCTGGGGCCCCAGAGTTCCTTGATGATGAAGTCATAGGTCAGCACCTTGCCGGCATACTTTCCAAGGAGAGCCACGATCCGGAACTCACTGAGGGTGAGCTTCACATTTTCCCCGCGGACCAAGACCTGGTGCTTGTTGTAGTCAATCACCATATCTCCCACTGTGTAGGTGCCCCGTTGGGAAATCTCGTCATTGCCGCTGGCGGTGCGGGTGTGGCGGATGGCCGTGCGGACCCGGGCTAAAAGTTCATCCGTGCCAAAGGGCTTGGTGATATAATCATCGGCACCCAAGTCCAAGGCTGTGACCTTATCTTTCTCATGAGAGCGGGCAGATACCACCACAACAGGCAGACTGGACCACTCCCGCAGCTGGCGCAGAATGTCCAGCCCGTCCATATCCGGAAGCCCCAGGTCTAAAATCACCAAATCCGGACAATGGGAGGAGATCATGGACAGTGCTTCGTTCCCAGTGCGGGCTTGCATAGCCTCATAGCCATTGTTGTTTAAAATGGTGGAGATAAAGTGAGAAATGGTCTTTTCATCTTCAATCACCAATATTTTCTCCCGAATATTCATCAATGTTCCTCCTTAGGCAGGGGCAGGCGGAAGGTAAATTCCGCGCCTTCTGATAGATTTCTGGCAGAGATGCTGCCGCCGTGGGCCCGGACAATGGCCTGACATACGGAGAGCCCAAGGCCCATGTTTCGTTTGCCGTCACAGCCCTCGGTTTCGCTGTGCTTGAGTGTGCCGTCAAACAGGGTGTTCAATTCCTTTGGGGGAATTCCCTCTCCGTTATCGGATACCGTAAAGCAGGCATCATTTCCCCGTGCACGGAGCGTCAGCTGGATTTCAGTGGTTGTCTTGCCGTGAACCACGGCATTTTCCATGAGGTTGGACAGGACCTGCTCAATCAAAATGGCATCCATCGGTACGATCAGCAGTTCGTCTGGAACGGAAACGGAGACGGTGACAGATGGAAAGTGGCGGTGAAATTTCTGTACAGCCTCCCCCAGAACCTCCTCGGCAGCTTCTGGGACCGTGGTGATATGGGTTTGATGATCCCCCATACGGGTGATAGAGAGCAGATTCTCCACCACACGGATCAGCCACTGGGCCTCGTTGCGGACATCCTCCAGCAACTCATGCTGCTCTGTGAGAGATAGACCCGGATTTTCCAGCACCGCGGAGGTGGAACCGACAATCGAGGTGAGGGTGTGCGGATGTCGTGGGAGACGGGCGGAGCAGGTTGGCGCGCATTTTTTCCTTCTCTCCCTCCGCCCGGAGGCGCTCCTGCTGGCGGACCTGGGTGGTGAGGGCGCAGGTGATAATGGAAACGACTAAGAATACCAAAAAGGTGGTCGGATAGCCGGAGAGAGTAAAATTGACCGCCCAATAGGGATATGTAAAGATAAAGTTGGTACATACCACTCCCAGCACAGAGGCCAGGAAACCGAAGAGGTATCCGGTGGTCAGACGGGAAACCAGCAGCACCGCCAGCACAAACACCGGAAAGGCAAACCCGTCAATGCTGTTGACGTGCTGCAGCAGCGCGCATACCCCTGTAGCACAAAAGAATATCACGGTTGTAACCAGGAAATCCCGTATAGAAAAGGGGAACAGTCGTTTGAGCAGAACAATCTTTGCGCGCATAATACCCATCCTTCTGATAGAAAATATTATAGCAGAGAGCCTGTTAAAGTGGTGCTAAAATATTAATAGAGGATTAACGCCAAAGCCTAGAGGCTTGTCGGCGGCTAAACAAAATCCAAGTTTATCATAATCAAAAGGGGCAGCGGTGTCAAATACTGCGGGGACAGGCTTTGAGAACATGGTCTGCGGAAAGACTTTCAGAGAGTATCTGTGGAAGGATGAGCAGATTCTCTGAAAAAGCAAAACGGTGCTGTGTTTCCCCCGCCGGCAGGCGATGCCAGAACAAAGATTTTTGGGCGATGGACCGGAGCATGCCTTGTGGAAGCAGCTGTTCTGCTGAATATAATATCAAGTTTGAGACACTGCGGAAAAAATCCGCGGTGTCTTTTTTGCTCTGAACATGGAATTTTCCGATTGCGTGTATATGGACGTGCAATGTCTGCGCAGTGGGGAGGATCAATGTGAGAAGGCAACAGGGAGGCGCAATATGGAGAAGAACTGGAATGAGAGGGTGTTTTGTCGGGTGTATCTTGAAACGATGGACCCGGAACAGGCAACCGCAGCGACAGGACAGGGAGACGGACTGGCCCTGCTGGGAGAAAATCCATTCAGAAGCGAATGGAACAGATGCGCGGCGCCGCAGCAGGACAGCTGAGGCGGGAGGATGTGCTGCGCCATTTGGCACGGATCGCCTTTGGCAGGGTCAACGACGCCGTGGAGCTGGCGCTGCGGCCAGAGACAGCAAATCCGGCACAGATGGATTTGTCCGCATTGTCAGAGCTGAAAGTAACAGAAAAGGGTGTGGAGCTCAAGCTTGTGGACCGGATTCGGGCACTGGAAACTCTATTCAGATTGCTGGAGCAGGGCGACAACGACGGGGCAGAGGGGCTGTATCAGGCTCTGGAGGCCGTGGCTGGGGCGCTGGGGGACGAGGATGGGGAATAAAGGCATGCGTTTTTCCCCAAGCAGGTCGGGTGATGAGCTGGTGGAAAAATCCGCATTGGGAGGCGATCATCTGTGACGGAGCGGTGAGAAGCGGCAAGACCTTTTCCATGGGGTTGTCCTTTTTCCTGTGGGCGGCCCACAGCTTCCATGGCAGGCAGTTTGGACTTTGCGGCAAGACCATCGGCTCACTGCGGAGGAATCTTCTGGCGGAACTGATTCCCTATCTCCGGCAGATCGGCATGACGGTGCGGGAACGACGGTCGGAGCATCTGCTGCTAGTGCGCTTTCACGGCCATGAGAACCGTTTTTGCTCTTCGGCGGGCGGGATGAATCCAGCGCCGCCCTAATCCAGGGCAGCACGCTGGCGGGCGTGCTGCTGGACGAGACAGCCCTCATGCCCCGTTCCTTTGTAGAGCAGGCCATTGCCCGCTGCAGCGTGCCAGGGAGCCGGCTGTGGTTCAACTGCAACCCGGAAGGGCCGCAGCACTGGTTTTACCAGGAGTGGGTGCTGCGCGCCGAAGAGCGGCGGGCGCTGCGGCTGCACTTTACCATGGCGGACAATCCCGCCCTCTCCCCGGAAATCCGGGAGCGGTATGAGAGGTCTTACTCCGGAGTCTTTTACCGGCGGTTCGTGCGGGGAGAGTGGACGGCGGCGGCCCAGGGGCTGATCTACGATTTCTTTGACTCAGAGCGGGACGCGGCACCACTGCCATCAGACATGATGGGACCCTGGAGAATCTCCGTGGACTACGGCACATCCAACCCTGCCTCCTTTGGCCTGTGGGGGCAAAAGGACGGAGTCTGGTACCGGACGGAGGAATTTACTACGACTCTCACCAGACTGGATGTCAAAAAACCGACGCGGAGTATGCGGAGGATCTGGAACGTCTGGCGGCAGGGAGGGTCATTCAGAGGGTGATTGTCGACCCGTCGGCAGCCAGCTTTATCGAACTACTGCGCCGCCGGGGCTTCCGTGTGGTGAAGGCGGACAACACCGTAACGGATGGGATTCGGGTGACAGCGGACTGTTTGCGGAGCGGGCGGCTCCAAATCTGCAGGGAATGCCGGGACTGTCTACGGAGATGGCCCTTTACTGCTGGGATGAACGGAGGGGGGAGATGCCCCAGAAAGGAGCATGACCACGCCATGGATGAAATGCGGTATTTTGCCATGGATCTGACCCACGAGGAGGAAAGAGGCTTCGCGGCGGTGGCTGTGGAGCGGAGATGAGGAGGAGAGAGATGCGGAACTGGCGGAAACAGCGGGAGGCACCGCCTTCCGTGCAGCTGCGAAGCGGGGAGAGACACCCCTTCGGCGTGCTGCGGGAGTATGTGCCCCTAGGGCGGGGAGAGGCGCGGCTGTACCGGGCTGTGCGGGAAGCGGTGCCGGTGGTGGACGCCGCGATTTACAAACTTATCCGCATGGCGGGCGGGGTGACGGTCCGCTGCAGTGACAGCGTTGCCGAAGCCGCGCTGGCGGAGTTCCTGCGGACCGGGCCTGTGGGCCGGGGCCAATTTGGAATGAACGCCTTTTTTGGACTGTTACCTGGACTCCATGCTAACCTGTGGACAGGCGGTGGGAGAGATTGTGCCAGCGCTGGGGAACCGGGATATCGCGGCGCTGCTGTGCGGGCGGGTGGAGGACATTGAGATCAAAGAGGGCATCAGCCCTCTGGACTTTTACCCTCTGCGGACCTGACGAGTGCGGAAGAATGACGGAGCTCCTGCCAGGAGCTGCTGCTGTTTACGCCTCTGAATCCAGAGGCGAACAGCCCCTACGGGGTTTCCTTTGCTGCGGTCTCTTCCGTTTTTGGCCGATGTGCTGATGAAGATTTACCACACCATCGGCGTCAATTGGGAGCGGTGCGGAAACGTGCGGTTTGCCGTGACCTGCTCCGGTGGAGACGGAGTTAGCGCGGCGGAGCGAAGCCGGATGCTGGCGGAGGAGTGGAGCCGGGCTATGCGCGATACCCGGGGAGGCAGCGTCCGGGATTTTGTGGCGGTAGGCGATGTGGGTATCCAGGTCATCGGCGGCGACGCGCCGATTTTGGACAGTGAAATCCCAGTACGCCAGCTTTTGGAACAAATTGTTGCAAAAACCGGGATTCCGCCCTTTATGCTGGGGCTGAGCTGGAGCTCCACAGAGCGGATGAGCAGCCAGCAGGCGGATCTTTTGACCACGGAGATTACCGCGCTGCGTCGGACGCTGACACCGGTTCTGGAGCGCATCTGCCGTCTGTGGCTGCGGATGCATGGTTTTCCCTGTGGCTTTGAGGTGGTCTGGGATGAGATCAACCTCCAGGACGAGGTGGAAGAGGCCCGGGCGGAGCTCTACCGCCAGCAGGCGAGGAAGCTGCGGTTGGAAAACGAAGCCGCAGAAGTGGAACAGGGAAAAAACGCCGGGGGGAGCGATTCCACCGCCGGAACCATGAGGAGGGAACGATGATATGGAGAGAGAATTGGAAGCCGTCAACCGCTTTGCCAAAACCGTGCTGACGGAGGAGCAGGTGTACATCTTCAGCGTGCGGCTGTGCGATAACGAGGTGGACCGGGATCTGGAGCGGTTTGCGGCAGAGGCCCTGGAGACACTGGGAGAACTATTTGTGGGGAAGAGCGGCATCTTTGACCACCAGTGGTCAGCCCGTGGGCAAACCGCCCGTATTTATCGTACCGAGATGGTGCGGGAGCCGTCCCGGTGACGGTGGCCGGAGACCCATACTGCTGGCTAAAAGGCTGGGCGTATCTGCTGCGGACGGAGAAAAACGCAGATCTCATTGCAGAGATTGAGGGCGGCATCAAAAAGGAGGTCAGCGTGGGGTGCAGTGTGGCAAGACAGGTTTGCTCCATCTGCGGAGCGGAGGCTGGTACCTGCACCCACGAGAAAGGACGGACCTATGGGGAACAGCTGTGTTTTACGGAGCTGGGGAGCCAACGGATGCCTATGAGTGGTCCTTTGTGGCGGTACCGGCCCAGCGGGAGGCCGGGGTACTTAAACGATTCACGCAGATGGACGGCGGGGCACTTTTACAAAAACAGGCCGCGCTGGGAAGGAAATATCTCCAGGAGCTGCGCAAAGAGGTGACGCGGCTCGCCATGCTGGCGGATGACGGAGTGGACGGGACAGTTTTTGCCGGTGTAGCAGAGCGCCTGGAGGAGCCGGAACTTCTGGAGCTCAAGCGGTGCTATGAGGTTCGGGCGGCTAAACGGTTTCCCGCGCCGCCGCAGCTGCGGCAGAGAACCGCAGCACAGGCGGGCGATGAGACAGCGTTCCTTGTCTGATCGGGGACAACAAAAAAATAGAGGGAGGACAAACGAGATGAGTTCTTACATGGGAATTGGCCAGTGGGCCGCCACCTTTTCCGGAGACGTTCCAGAGGGACAGGTGGCAAAAATCAGCGGCAGCGGTGCCGTCAGTGCCTGCGCCGCCGGCGAGGCGTTCTGCGGCGTGGTGATCTCCGCCGCAAAGGGACGGTGCCGCATGCTCCGTGGCGCTGGGCGGAATGCTGACGGCAGCTTACAGCGGCGCGGCTCCCGCTCTGGGCTGGACGACACTGACCGCTGACGGCAGCGGCGGCGTTAAGGCGGAGGTCGGAGAGCAGGAGTCCGGCGTGCGGGCTTTGGCGGTGGAAGTGGATACTGCCGGGAAATATGTGACATTTGTACTGTAAGGGAGGAAAGACATGGCTTATCATTTTGAAACGGTGAAACTGGAAAAGGGGATGTACGGGCGCAGCGGCTACACGTTTTCCCAGACACTGGAGGAGCTGGACCCCAGCGAACCCTACCGGGGCACATCCCTGGAGGGGTTGGACGCCTTTCAGCGGCAGCTCAAGCGATTTGACATTAAAGTGAAGGGCGCTGGTTCTGACCGGGTGGAAAAATTCTTCCATACCAGTGAGTCCAGCGTGCTGTTTCCGGAGTTTGTAGCCCGGGTGGTGCGCCAGGGGGTGGAGGAGGAGAGCGTCCTGCCCCGTATCACGGCCACAGTGACCCGGTTTGACGGCATGGACTACCGCTCCATTGCCTCGGTGCCCTCGGAGGCAGACAAGAAGCTGCTGCGGGTAGAGGAGGGGGCGGAAATTCCCCAGACCACTGTGCGCACCCAGGAAAATCTGGTGCGGCTCCACAAACGGGGACGGATGTTGGTGGCGTCCTATGAGGCCATCCGCTTCCAGCGGCTGGACCTGTTCTCCGTAACGCTGCGGCAGATTGGCGCGTACATCGGCCGCATGCACTTGGAGGACGCCATCGGCGTGCTGCGCCAGGGCGACGGCAACGAAAACCCCGCGCAGGCCTTCCAGGTAGGGACTAAGCCCATCTCCGGTACCGCCGGTACCCTGAGCTACGAGGCGCTGCTGGATTTTTGGAGCCAGTTTGACCCATATACCATGAACACTATGCTGGTCAGCGGCGATATGATGCTGGCCATGCTGAAGCTCAGCGAATTCCAGAACCCTCTGACGGGACTGAATTTCCAGGGCACCGGCACGCTTTCCACCCCGCTGGGGGCCCAGCTCCTGCGCACCAGCGCTCTGCCCGCAGGCACCATGATCGGCCTGGACCGGGGGGTACGCCCTGGAGCAGATCTGTGGCAGCGAGATCACGGTGGGTACGACAAGCTGATCGACCGCCAGCTGGAGCGGGCGGCGATTACGTCCATCTCTGGGTTTGCCAAGCTGTTTGCAGACGCATCCAAAGTGCTGACAGTCCAGTGAGGCGGTAGGAAAAGAAATGGAGGAGAGAATTCTGGGGCTGGCAGCGGAGATCACCGGTGAAGAGCCAACAGAGCTTTTGAAAACGCTGTGCCTTTCGGCAGAGGCGGAGCCGCCTCCGCCCGGAGGCTGTTGAATGGGAGGACGCACTCTGCTGTGCCGCGGCCTTTACTGCGGCGGCGGACTATCGATTGAGCCGGAGAGGAGACGGCATTGACGCCTTCACCGCAGGAGCGGTTTCCATCAAGGCTGGGGCCGTGGCGGACAGCGCAGCTCTCTCCACCGCGCTGCGCCTTGCGGCGGAGCGGGATCATGGCCCCCTATGGGGGGAGTCGGGAGAGGTCTGCCTTCGAGGAATTCCGGGATGAGAGAGGGATGGATGCGGAGAATCGCGGAACGGTACGGGCAGAGCGTCCTCATTCTCCGGGAAGACGGAGAAATTACCGCGCGGGCCTTTTTCCAGCCGCTGCCGGAGCAAGGTGAGACAGCGGTAGACACAGTTGTAAGCCTCGGTGGGCTGGACCGACGATTGTGGCTGTACCTGGGGCCGGAGGCGGTGCATGCGGGAGAGCTTCTCCGCTGGAACGGGGAAGATTTTCGGGTGCGCAGCAGCCGACCCTATGCCGTCGGTGAGACCACAGTCTACTGGTGGGCGGACCTGGAACGGGCGAGGAGAAAGTATGAGAGAACTGACACAGGTATGCAAGGCGGTGGTTGAGGCGCTGAAGAGCGCAGGAGTCACGGCTCTTGAAGCCTTTCCGGACAGTGCCAAGCGCTATGGGGAGCCGTGGCGGCGGTGACGGTGGGCGCTGCGGAGGGAAAGACCTTAGGGTTTTGTAACTATCTGGGGAGGTCAGGACAGCGCCACTGGTGCGGTGCGGGAGCTCTACGGCAAGCAGCTGGAGGGCAATATCACCGTGGACATCCGAGCGGAGCGGGCCGGGGACTGTGAGGCAGGCAGCGAGACGGCGACGGAGGCGCTGCTGGGGAGCCTTCCGGCAGGCATTCGACCCGGGGAGCTTCGCTGGGAGGCGCTGACCTGGGAGAGAGCCACGGGAATGTTTTTGCGGCGGGGAAATTTGCGGTGTCAGGCGGTATTCACGGCGGAGAGCCGGGAGGACGGCGAGGGATTTCTGGACTTTATTTTGAAAGGGGTTATGAAACGTGAGTGAGAGCAGGCACGAACGGCCTGGGGTGTATTCCAGCTACGATGCCTCGGCGGTTGTGACCGCCGGCCGGGGCAGTAAGATCATCGGCGTGGCGGCAAAGGCCGCCTCCGGCACGGTGGGAGAGGTGGTGACTCTCACCGGGTATACCGCCGGTGTTGCTGCCTTTGGAGAGGATGTAGATCCTGGCATGAGCACCATTTTGCGGCTTTTATTTTTGAACGGCGCCTCCACGGTGGCGGCGGTCCGGGTGGCGGACGAAGAGCCGGACTACGCGGGGGCCTTTGGGGTCCTTGGTAAGGTAGAGGCGCAGATTCTGGTCTGTGACAGCGGGGAGCTGAGCGTGCAGCAGGCCCTGCGGACGGCGGTGGAGACCGCGTCGGAGCAGCGGCGGGAGCGAATTGCCGTGGTGGGCGGTAGCGGCCTCAAGGCGTCAGAGCTGGTGGAGCGGGCCGCGGAACTCAACAGCGAGCGCATGGTGCTGGTGGGACCGGATCTGGTCCGGGGCGAGGGCACGCTGCCGGGGGTATTTGCATCGGCAGCACTGGCCGGAGCGATTGCCAGCGGGACAGACCCGGCGATCCCTCTCAACGGTGCGGAACTCTCCGGGCTGGAGGGGCTGACAGAGGATTATACCGACAACGACATTGATCTCCTGGTTCGGGGCGGCGTAACGCCCCTGGAAAGTGTGGGCGGTGTGATCTCGCCGGTCCGGGGGATTACCACCCGCACCACCACCGGCGGCGCGGCGGACAGCACCTGGCGGGAACTGACCACCATTTTGATTGTGGACGATATCATTCCCTCCATCCGGACGGCACTGCGCAGCCGGTTTTCCAGAGCCAAGAATACCGCCCGCGGCCGGAGCGCCATCCGCTCCCAGGTGATTGTGGAGCTGGAGAAAAAGGTGGCGGCGGAGATCATCGACAGCTATGGCGAAGTGATGGTAAACGCCCTGGAAGAGGACCCTACCGTGTGTCTGGTGGAGTTTGGCTTCGCCGTGGCCCACGGTCTCAACCAGATTTATCTGACGGTTCACATGACCGTTTGACACAGAGGAGGCGCATGTAGATATGACAGGATTTCCCACCAGCGCGGACATCTACCTGGAGATGGACGGGAAAAAGGTGGCAGTGGTGCAGAGTTACACCACCCGGGCAAGCAAGTCCTCCAGGAATGTAGAGGCCTTCGGCGAGAGTGAGCCGGTGGCCACTATCGCGGGCCAGCGGAAGTATGTTCTTGGAGCTGACGCGGCTGTACGCCACGGAGGACGCGATATCAGACGGTATCAACTTTTATGAGCTCTCAGATTTCTCTTTGGTGATCTGCAAGCCGGACCGAAAGGTAATTTACAGCGGCTGCGAGTGGAGCGACATTCAGGAGGAGGGACAGCTCAACGCCATGGTGGCCGAGAAGGTGACCGTGGTAGCCTCAAACGAATTGAGACCGCGGCATGGACCCTGGGACGAATTGCGTCCGCCCACCGCCGGCAGGCTGCTGTATCTGTGGCGGGCAAGCCGGGACGCGGCGGAGGAGCCTATGGAGCGCTCTCTTTTATGCAACGCCCGGGTACTGGCGGAGAGCTGCTTTTATCAGGGGGAGCCGGTATTCAGGGATGGGGAGGCCGTGCTGGAGTTGCTGACCCACACGGAGATGGAGGGGGTTGCTGCGCCGCCTTTCCTCCGGCACAGCTCTGGGGCCGGCGGAGGAGAACCCGGTATTTGATGAGGCGCGGTTTGAGGCGCTGTGGGAGGGATGAGGTTGGATTATATCCAGGAGGAGCTGGCACGTCAGCAGTTGGCGCTGGCGGCGCTGCTGCGGGGACAGGCGGTCTGGGAGAAACGGAAAGCCGAGGTGGCGCCGGACTTACAGTCCCAAACCCTGATAAAAAGAGGCCAAACAAGCGCGGTCTCCGACTGGGAAAGATTTTTGGAGGGGCGTACAATCAAAGAAGCGGAGCCAGTGCCGATCATTCAGACAGGCGATGCGGAGAAAACGGTCTTGCGTTCGGAGAAGGGGAGTCTCTTCCATGCGGCGGAGCGCGGGGAAGGACGGCGCGCACTGCCCCTTCGGCACCAGCCGGAGAGCGGCGGATGGGCCTGGGGCGGTCTTGTTCCAGAAGCTGTGAACACGGTGTGGGAGATGGAGCCTGAGACCGCAACTCGCATGGCGGCGAACGTGCGGGCCGTGTCCCGGGCCGTCAGCGGGACGCCCGCCGGTATGACGGCGGATTTACGCTTTACTAAAGGGGGAAGAGGCTTTGCTGCTATCACCGATGCGATATAAGGACTACACCTGGCCTCACAACCCGGAGGTCTACACAGTGGAGCGCCGGAGACGGTTGGCGGTCCACCCAGTGCCCTATGGCCGGTGCGTGGTCCAGGACCTGGGGGGAAGCTACCGGGTCCTCCGGGGGCATGGCGTTTTTACCGGGGCTGGGGCCTACGAGGAGTTCCGCCGCTTGGCGGAGGTCTTTCAGGACAGCGGCTCCGGCATGCTGGTTCACCCGGTGTGGTCGACAGAGCAAGCGTGGTTCGCGTCCCTGACCGTGGAAGAGGAACCGCTGCCGGACTATGTGAGCTACAGCTTTGAGTTCTGGGAGGACTGGACCGGTTACGGAAACGGGCTGAGCGCAGTGAAGGAAAGCGCGGATGTGCCCCTCTTCCGGCGCGGCAGCCGGAAGGGAGCAGCGATACCGTTCACAAGGGAGATACTCTGTGGGGAATTGCAAAACGCCATGGAGTGTCCCTGACGGCACTGATCTCTGCCAACCCGCAGATCAAAAACCCCAACCTGATTTATCCGGGGGACAAGGTGGTGATTCCGTGACAGGACGAATCTTCACCAGTACCCACCAGACCTATGATCTGCCGCCGCTGCTGAGCTGGAGCATAGTCCATACGGGCACGGTGCCCTGTGACAGCTATACGGTCACATGCCTTTACAGCAAAGAGATGGCGCCCATTCTTCCCCTGGCTGCCGGCTTCATTGGCTTTGAGGACGGACAGCTGGTGGCCCGGGGCATTGTGGATGATTTTTCGGTGGACCTCGACGGCGGCGGCACCACCGTCACCATCACCGGACGAGGCGCTGCCGCACGCCTGCTGGACAATGAAAGCCGCCCAGTGACCTACCAGGACGCCACGCTGGAGGAGATTGTCCGGCGCCATGTAACGCCCTACGGCGTCGTTGCTCGGGAGGTAGCGGATGTCCAGGCGCGTTCTGTGTACACCGTGGCAGCAGGGACCAGCCAGTGGAAGGTCTTGGAGAGCTTTTGCCGGACTTACGGCGGCTTCGCCCCACGCTTCGCGATAAACGGCGCGCTGTTAGCGGCTCCGGAGCGGGATAATGGCCGACGGCTTTGTATCGGGGATGCGGACCCGGTGCTTCACTGTTCCTGGCGGGAGGACCACTACGGCGTTTTGACAGAGGCGTTGGTGATTGACAAGAAGCGGAACGTCTCCTACTCCGTGAAAAATCCGGACATGATTGCCAAGGGCGGACAGTGCCGCAGGGTGGTGTACACGCCGGGACAGAGCACCTGGGCTGCCATGCGGTACACCGGAGAATATCAGATTCAAAAGTCCCGGGAGGAGCAGCGGCTGATCACGGTGACGATGCCAGGAAGCTTTTTGGCCTATCCCGGGGATCGGGTGGAGCTGTCGCTGTCCCGTCTGGGACTCTCGGGCACGTTCGGGTGGCGGAGGCGGAGAACGTCTGCTCTCAACGGGACGGATTCACGGCAACGCTAACACTAAAGGAGGGGATCTAGCATGTGGCTGGCAAGACAGATGCGGAGCGCGCCGCCCACGGCGGACGCAGACATGGGCGTGACTACTATTGCAGGGGATCGGGTGGGCGTGCTGACCCGGGGCGAGGTGCGGGAACTGCCGGTTTATGGTCCAGGCGGCTATGTTTGGCTGCCGGAAAATGGCGCGGAGGTGCTGGTGATCAAGGGCGGCCCTGGCGGCGAGGAACAGTGTGTGGCCGGGACGGCGCAGAGCGAAGCGCCCAGGGACATGCAGCCGGGAGAGATTTATCTCCATGGCCCCGGCGGCAGCTCTGTCTACCTGCGGGAAAATGGTGTGGTGGACATTCGAGGGCGGCTGATGATCAACGGTATTCCGTACACGCCCTGTCAATGTGGGATGGAGGCATAAGGAATGGAGCTGAAGCTGCAAAACGGCGACTATGTGCTTGACGGCGCAGCGAGGCTTTGCAGGGTGGAGGGAGCCGAGGCCTTGCTGCAGAGGGTATTGTTCCGCCTAAGCGCCCGGCGGGGGGCGTTTCCCTTCTGGGGAACGCTGGGAAGCCAGCTCTGGCAACTGGGGCGGCTTCCCGCCGCCGCCCGGCTGCCGGCCGCCAGACAGTATGTGGCGGAGGCGCTGGCCGAGGAACAGGGACTCACTGTGACGGATGTTGCTCTGATTGAAAACAGCGGTGCGGGAATTTTGACCGTGGAGCTTCGCTATCGGGAAACAGCGCTCTCCGTCTCGCTGGAGTTGAAGTGATGGGAGGAGAGCATGTGAGGAGTACAGAGGAACTTTATCAGGAACTGCTGGCAGCGTTTGCACAGCGGGCCGGCTTTACGCCGGAGGAGGGCTGCGATCTGGCGGTGCGGTTTTGGGCGGCTGCAGCACAGATTCAGGCACTTGGCATCCAGGCGGACTGGGTGCTGGACCAGAGCTTTCCACAGACGGCGCAGGGCATCTACCTGGACCGCCACGCAGCTATGCGGGGGCTTGTGCGCCTGCCGGCGGCAAAGCGGTGGGAACCCTGCGGTTTTCTGTAAAACTACCGCCGGCAGCAGACATCACAGTGTCGGAGGGAACGGTCTGCATGACGGAAGCAGGAACCCGGTTCCAAACGACCCAGGCAGGGGTGCTGGCGGCGGAAACCCTGTCTGTGGAAATCCCGGCAGAGGCGTTGGAGGGCGGCACTGCGGGGAACGCGGCTCCGGGGGCGATCTGCATCATGACAGCGTGCCCGGTGGCCATTACCGCCTGTACGAATCCCAAGGCTTTTTCCGGCGGCAGTGATATGGAGGATGACGAGGCCTTGCGCCGCCGGATTCTGGAGAGCTATCAGCGGCTCCCCAACGGCGCCAACGCCGCGTGGTACGAGCAGACCGCCATAGGATATGAGGGGGTGGTGGCCGCCCGGGCGGTTGGGCGCGCCAGGGGCATTGGCACCGTGGATGTATATGTGGCGGAAGAACGAGGCCTTCCGGCGGCAGAAGTGCTGGAGGGCTTGCAGGCGGAGCTACAGGAAAAAAGAGAGATTGCCGTGGATGTGCAGGTGAAGACTCCGACAGTTCGGGAGGTTGATGTCACTGTTACAGTGGCACCAGCAGAGGAGCGGATTTTGAAGCAGTGAAGGCGGCGGCGGAGAAGACATTGACTACGTTTTTTTACTGGACGTCTGTTGGGAAAGGCCGTGCGCCTCGCAGAGCTGGGCAGTTGCCGCCTGTACGCCCTGGAGGGCGTGGAGAACTATCGTTTTACAGCGCCTGCGGCGATGTGGCGCAGACGACACGGTGCTGCCGGTGCTGGGCGCGCTGACCGTGACGGAGATGGAGGCGTGAGCCATGTATGAGGACTATTTGAAGGCGTTGCTGGCGCCGCTGCGGGCTATGATTTGCGGCCAGGCACCATCAACGGCGCAGAGCTTTATGCGCTGGGCAAGGGCTTTGACGGCGTCAGTGAACAGCTGGACCTTACGGAGCGGGAGGCATTGACTGCCACGGCGGAGACGAGGCTGAGCCGCCGGAGGCACTGTTGCCCGCCGTCCCGCTGCCTTCACGCCTGAGGAGCGCCAGCGATTGCAGCGCTGTTGCCGATTGATGGAGATAGCCTGACGCCCGCCGCGATCAACCGTACCTTGGGCGGCTGCGGCATCCGCTCGGGCAGTGGAGATGGGCGGCGGGAAGCTGCGGGTTATTTTTCCAGAGGTGGCAGGTGTCCCGGCGGAGTTTGACCAGATTCAGAGGATCATTTTGGACATTCTGCCCTGTCATCTGGGAGGCAGAGTTCTATTTTCGCTACCTGACCTGGAGAGAATGTGAGCGAGCTGGCTACACCTGGGAGATCATAGAAGCGGCGGAACATACGTGGAAGAGCTTCCAGCTGGCGGTACCGCCGGATGAAGAGGCGAGGATATGGTCCCTCGCCTCTTCATGTTATGAAACGGAAAACCAGCAGCCCATTTTGGGCTGCTGGTTGGGAGGAATTTATCAGAGCTTAGAAGCATTTTTCCAGAATATCCTGATCCAAGCCCTTGCCGACGGTGGCCTTGCTGACGACGAGGTACAGGATGACGCTGGCCAGCAGGCCCCAGACCACGGCGTTGACGCCCCTGCCAAGTGACATTGTAGTAGCAGAACACATACACCGCGCATCCGCCCAGAGCGGCAGCAATGGCGCCCTGCTTGGTACCGAACCTGCAGAAGGCGCCGCCCACGAGAGGCATGAAGAATGCGCACTCCAGACCGCCCATGGCGAACAGGTTCAGGAAGAAGATGATGTCGGGGGGTCCAAAGCCAGGAAATAGGTGATAATACCAATGACCAAAGTGGCACCGAAGCTCAGCTTAGAGAAGCTCTTGTTGTAGGCAGCAACCTTCTGGCTGTTGTCCTTCACAATATAGGTCCGATACAGGTCCTTGATGATGGCGGCAGAGGCCAGAATCAGCAGAGAGGACACCGTGGACATGACTGCGGCCAGAGGAGCGGCCAGGAACAGACCAGCCAGAGGAGTGGGCATAATCCGCTGCACCAGCATGGGGATCATGTAGTCGGAGGTGGGCAGATTCTCGGCATCCAGCAGAGCGCCGGCCCAAGCACCAGCCAGGTGCATGCCGCCAATCACGACCACGCAGACAATGGTGCCGATGACCATGGCGTTTTTCAGGGTTTTGGTGTTCTTGAAGCCCATGCAGCGCACCGCGGTCTGAGGCAGGCCGATGGTGCCGATACCAACCAGCACCCAGAAGGACAACAGAGCGCCGGGCTTATAAACGGCGGTCAGGTTGTCATAAACATCGGGCAGGTTGGTAGCAAGGCCGGCGTCAATACCTGACAGACCGCCGGCGGCGCGAACCACGAAGAACATGAACAGGAAGGTGCCCAGCACCATGATGATGCCCTGGATAGTATCGGTGATGACCACTGCGCTGAAGCCGCCGAAGGAGGTATAGATAATTACCACTGCGGCAAAGATCAGCAGGGAGGCCCAGTAGGGCAGACCGGTGACAGACTCCACCAGGGTGGCGCCGCCGGTGAACTGGGAGATCATCTGAGCGATGAAGAAGGCCACCATCAGAAGGCTGGTGACAATGACCAGACCGTCAGACTTATAGCGAGCCTTCAGATAGCCGGCGATGGTGACAGCACCGGTTCTGCGGGAGACGATGGCCAGCCGGTTGCCCAGCACACCCATCACCAGGAACACCGCGCCGAACTGCACGGCCGCCACCCACACCTGGGCATAGCCATAGGTCATGCCAGCAGCGCCAGGGCCGGAAATAAAGGAGCTGACGGATGTGTATGTAGCCATGGTGGTCATAGCCAGAACCAAGCCGTTCATGCCACGGGAGCCAATGAAGTACTTCTTCTCCTGGCTCATGGTGCTGGCGCGCTCTTGGCGCTTGGACATGATCATGCCGATTGTCACGTTCAAAACGAGGTAACCGATCATGATGCAAAGAATAACAACTTGACTAGATGTCATGACTTAAATTACCCCTTTTTACTCTTCTGCGGCTTCTTCGTCATAATCGAAGTCGGCGAAGTTTTTCGTTAAAATAATGATGCCAATGATAGCGACGATGCCGGAGCCAAACACGCTGACGACAAACCACTGAGGCATATGGAACATCTGTTGTCCGTTTCCATTTAGAAGGAATGCCGGAACAATGTGGATCAGGGCGCAGACAATGGTCAGAATCCATGTGCCCTGGGCTTCTTTCCGAAGCTCTTTCTCAAGCTCTTCACGACTTAACTTTTTCAATTTGCAATCTCCTCCTCTTCAAAAAAATTACAAAAGAATGGTTCAGCTCGGAGGCGCTTCTCTCCTCCCTTTCAATGAGTTGCGCCTCCTTACCTTCTTATAGAAAGCGGCCGGTATGCCGCCGGTGCCTGCATGATAGGCACCGTCAGCTGGTGCGCCGCAGTCTAACTTATTCTGCAAGGCCCAGCAGGTCCACTGCGGAGAGAGCCATGATTTTGGCCGCCGTTTTCATCTCTTCAATACTGGCGTATTCATCCGACTTGTGGGCCAGGGTAAGCCGCCCGGGGCCGTAGACGATGCAGTGATCCAGCTTTCCTTTTGCACCACATATTTCTGATCATCCATCCCAGGGCTGACAGAGAACTCCATTTCCCCGGCCAAGAGATGTTTTGCCATTGGCAAGAAACGTATTGACAAGGTCCGTATCCTTCGGAACCAGCGTGGGGTTATCCTCCCCAGATAATGAATGGTATAATCACTCCCGGGCATGGAGGCCTTCACCTTTTCACACACGGCGGTGATCTGCTCCTTTGCCCACTCCACGCTCAACTCCGGAATCAGCCGCCAGTCATAACCGATCCGGCAGCTGCCGGGCACGGTGTTGATCTTTTTCACCCGCTTGCAAAATGGTGGGGTGAGGGTGGTTTGTCGGCAGGCGGGGGCTGAACCGGCAGAGGGGTGGGCTCCGCAATCAGGGGACGGATATCCTCGTCAATGGCCTGCATAAGCCGCTGTGCAAATTCCAGAGCGTTGACGCCCTCGCTTGGCATGCTGCCATGGCTCTGCCGCCCGGTAATGTCAATCTCAAACCATAGCGTACCCCGGTGCCCGATACAGACCTTGTCCACATCCAGACACTCAGTAATCACACAGTAGTCGGTGCTCTCTCTGGTAAAATAGCCCTGCTCTACCATGTAGCCAACGCCGGCCTGCCCACCGGTTTCCTCATCCGGCGTGGCGGAGGCGATCAAGGTCCCCTTCAATTTGAGTCCTGCCTTTGCAGGGCATAAGCGGCGATCACCTCAGATACAATGCCGCTTTTCTGGTCAGCGGAGCCCCGGGCGTAAATGTTCCCATCCCGGATTTCACAGCCATACGGATCTGTGGTCCAGCCAGTGCCCTCCGGCACCACATCGTAATGCCCGGTGAAGTGAATATTGGGACGCTGGGCCTTGTCTCCTAAGTACCCCACCACGCTAATGCGAGGAAGTCCCTCGCCCCGAGGAGCCAGCTCGGAAAGACGCTCCTGCGGCACCTCCACATACCCACGTCCATGCCGATTTTTTTGCATCATGGCACCGATGGCCCGGCACACTGACGGTAGTTGTTGCCGGGAGGATTCTGTGTGGGAATGCCAAATATGGTGCAGGCGAACTCCGTCAGTTCGTCCGTAAGACTTTCCACAGCCTGATCAATTTGAGAGACGAGTTGGTTCCGGACCATCCTGATTCCTCCTGATTGACGGTAAACGAGGAATTTCATTGAAATCCTCGACAACAAACAAGAAGCACGCTATAAACATTTTATGCATTTCGTTTAGATTATGCTTATCATAACAGATTATGTCTAATTTGTAAAGAGAAAAAATGACAACGCGCTCGTTGTATGACATCATAGCTCTTTTTTTATAATATCATACATAGAAAAAAGCGGGGGAATTTTGCTGTTTTTGCAGGAAATTGCAAGAAAAGAAATTTATTTTATAAAACAGCCGGCCCGTTTCTCTGAAACCGGTCGGCTGTTTTTGACGGGATGCTTATGTAGCACGTTTCTCTGTAAAGTATACGCCCGGCTGGCGAACAGTTCTGTATGGCCCGCCTCTTTAATTAAGGGGCAGATCAAACAAGCACTGATGATGACTCCCAGCGGTGCAGGGCGGAGAGCTCCTCTGGCGTGTGGAGCCAGTGCTGGGCATTTTCCAGCACCGTCAGGCGGCACCGAAAACGCCGGACAAAGGCCTCGACCGTCTCCCGGCTGGTGAGGGCATCGTGCTCGGGGTACAATATGGCGGTGGGAGTATCCCAGACCACAAGGGGGGTGAGTCTGCGCGTACTGGAGATACCGCCAGGACAGCGTCTCCCAAACTCCACAGGAATTTCGCCCCCCTGGCCCGCAGCTCCTCCTCGCTGACGCAGGCTCCGGCCATCATACCACGGATCAGCCGTTCCATATCCAGCACCGGCGAGACCAGAAGGGCCTGTTCCAGCGGTCTGCCGGCAAAGGCCAGCAGGGAAAACCAAGCCCCTAGGCTGGTGGCCCGCAGGGAGATATGATCCCAGCGGGATTGAGCCAATGTCAAGAGGTTTTCCAGCTCAGGCACGGCGTCCCAAGGGGCAAAGGATTTGTCGGAGCAACGCTCCCCATGCTCGGGGGAGATCAATGGACAGCACTTGGCTGCCGCTGGGACACACCAGCTGGGCAAAGGATTCCGCCTCCTCCTTGCGCCCCAGCTTGCCGTGAAGGTACAACCAGACATGGGGCTGTCCGCGCCATATAAAATGGCAGGCACTGCCCAAAGGGAATGCCGCAATGGGTGGATGGTTCATATGGACGCCTCCCCCGGTTTTTCCGCGCCCACCAGCAGCATCATGGGCCGGCGCAGCTCTTCACGCATGCCGGGAAGGTCCATCATCTCCTGTGGGGGCCGGGGCTCCACTACCTGCCGGAGAACCAAGCCTTGCTCCAGCAGCGTCTGGAGATAGGTGGTCAGAGTGCGGTGATACTTGGTCATGGTCTCGCCTAGAAAGACCGCCTCCCGAGGCCCCTCCTCAAAATAGCGGTCCACCGGAAAGTGGAGTATGGTCCCATCGGGACCATACCACCAGTCCTGCGTTCCATAGGAGGTAAATACTGGGTGCTCCACGGAGAAGACAAAGCTTCCGCCGGGGCGCAGCCACTGGGCAATGCGGCCTACCAGAGCTGGAAAGTCTGCCACGTAGTGAAAGGCCAGGGAGCTGAGTACCACATGAAACGATGCCGCTGGAAAGTCCAGCGATTCCATAGCAGCGAGACGATAGGCAATGCGTTCGTCCGTATGAAGCTCACGGGCCCGGGAGAGCATGCGGCGGGAGCTGTCAACACCCACCACCTCAGCCGCGCCGTGTTCCACGGCATACTGACAGTGCCAGCCATAGCCGCAGCCCAAATCCAGCACCTTCCTGCCGGTGAAATCCGGCAGGAGCTTTTTGTAACATGGGCCACTCCCCGGCCCCGCACAGACCGTGAAGGAGCGGTACATTCGCGCATACTTTTAAAAAATATTGGGTCGTCATATGGATTCTCTGGCATAGGAAAACTCCTTTCCTGTACACCCGCTAAAGGCCGGTGCGGTACAGAAGAATGACATTGATCACCGGCTCTTCGTAGGATGCACCCGCTTCACGGCTGCCAACACCGCCTCTACCCGCCCGGTGGGACAGGCGACTTCCACCTTCAGCTCTGGCTCTGTACGGAGCTGCCCCAGAGTGCCAAGATAGGGGTGCGATCCCCTCCAGCGGACGCCAGCAGCCGGTGACAGGACTGTAAAGAGGCAACAGTCATACTTGCCGATGTGACCGGCATCCGTTTCCCACAGGGCTTGCTGTAAAACGGAAAGATGGGATTCCGGAATAAAAATTTCCAGCTTGCAGCAAGGAAAGTCAGTCATGGGAGCCTCCTAGTTCATCCAGCCGGTCACGCAGATCGTCCGCCAAGTCCTCCAGCTCCTCGTGGCGGTCGGCCCAGGCCTCGTATTCCTCTCCAGACATCCCCGGCGGTTCTTGCTGATTCAGCTGATCTATCTGCTCCTCCACGGACGCTAAATATGCAAGCAGCTCCTTGCGGCTCCCGGCGGCGGGGGCGCCTTCGTCCCCGCACGGGGGAAATTCAAAAATTTCGGCCATACGCATGCCTCCTTTCATAGCGGACCGCCGGTCCATGGCTGGCTAGAGGACCGCGCTCCGCGCCGGACAGGGGAATCAAACGTTGGGCATCTTGGCTGTAGGCATCATCAAAACCTTTCCAGTGCCGCGGTACACATTCACCAACCCCTCTCCGGAGGCGGCGGAGCCGATGAGGGATTTGCCAGAGCGCTCCACGGTAAACTGCAGGGAGGCGCTCCAGGCGATGGCGTAGTTTCCATCGATTTTCAGCACATCGTCCTGCAGGCTGATTTCCACAAGCTCCTCCTTGGGGCACTCGGCCTCAATGCAGAAGATGCCCTGCCCGCTGAGGCTCAAGTTGAACAGGCCCTCATTGCCAGCCACTGCCGAGGAAAAGGTAGAACGAGCCACGGCCTTGTGCTTGAGCTTGGAGTCGCAGGCCAGGAAAAGCCCATCATCCAGCACCACGGCGCCATTCCAGCTGCCGGCATCCAGGAGGATCAGATGCCGGTAGGTGGGCTCCAGTACCAGGATCCCGTTTCCTGTATATTCCGGCTTAATAGCAGACTCGCCAGTAACCTTGCCTCGTACCGCTTTTCCCAGCAGATCACCGACTCCCTTGATACCAGTGGTGGCATTGACATCTCCCAGCATCCACTGCATGGCGCCAGCCTGAGTCGTGATATCTGCCTTGGAAAGATCGCAGACCACCTGCCGCTTGCGTACATTCATCTGGGAGCAGTAATAGGCGTTTAGAGCGGAGGCTGGAGTTACGCTCAAATCCCTTTGATACTCAATAATGGAGAAGGGACCCTGCTGGTCCAGCGTCTTGATGTCGTCATTATCCGTGAAGTTTGAAATTTGATAAGACATAGTACCCTCCTAAAATAAAGCAAAGATTCAAAGAATCCATCAGGAATATCTCTATTGTATAGGAAGATCGGTAAATGAGCAAGCCCCACCTGTCATGGGAGCCTGCCGGTATCTCATCAAGGAGCCTTGCGCTTTTTTCGGAGCCCTTGCTATCATGTTACCAATCAACGACAAAACCCGGCGCTGGAACATGCCTTGCGAGGGGCGGCGGGGTCCGATGCGGTGTGGCGGCTGTCTATGCGCGAATCGCACAGCTGCCGGGAGTGTGAGGGAACCGCCGGTCCGGCTTGCACATAGCTGCGCAGGTCAGAAGGCCTTTAAAAATGCGCTCACTCCATCAAGAAACGGACAACCCCGTTTCTGCCGGCGCCGCAGGCTTGTCCGCCGCTTTGCGCCTGCGGTCATGTCCGCAGGCGGAGAGGACGGTGTACATAGCGGCCGCGGATTCAGGAAGACTAGAGATACCATAAGGTTTGGGAGGAATCAAGAAATGGACGAACACAACCTGACCCTCGCGCAGATTGAGGCATTTCGGGGCCATCTGCTGGCAGAGGAGCGCGCACCCGGCACCGTGGAGAAATACCAGCGGGACCTGCGGGCGTTTCTTCGCTGGCTGGACGGCAGAGCCGTCACCCAGGAACGGGCCGCAGAGTGGAAGACGGAGCTGCTCGCGACGAGCCATGCGCCAGTAACGGTGAACTCCATGGTAGCAGCACTCAATGGACTGTTTGGATTCCTGGGATGGGACGACTGCCGGGTGAAATTTTTAAGAATTCAGCGCCGGGCCTTCCGGGATCAGTCCAGGGAGCTGACGCGGGCAGAGTACACGCATTTGGTGGGTACAGCCAGAGACCATGGAAAAGAGCGGCTCGCCCTGTTGATGGAGACGGTCTGCGGCACGGGAATCCGGGTGAGCGAAGTACCCTATATCACGGTGGAGACCGCCAGGGTTGGCCGCGCAGAGATTGCGCTGAAAGGGAAGATTCGGGTCATTTTGCTGCCGGACAAGCTTTGCCGGAAGCTCTTGAAGTACGCCCGGAACATAAAATCGCTTCTGGTGAAATTTTATCACCAGAAGCGGAAGAAGGATGTCCAGAAAACAGATCTGGGCTGAGATGAAGCAGCTGTGCACACTGAGCGGGGTATGCCCTGCCAAGGTATATCCCCATAATCTCCGCCACTTGTTTGCACGGACCTTTTATCGGGCATGCCGTGACAGCGCCCGTCTGGCTGACGTACTGGGGCACAGCTCCATGGAAACCACCCGCATTTATCTGGTGACGACGGGGTGGAGCATTTGCGGCAGATGGAAAAGCTCGGCCTTGTATCGTAGGACGAAATTGTTATTTTGACAATCGTAAAGGAACAAAACAACACTGCTCCCTACATATTTTGTTAAATTATAACAGCTCCCACAGCAAAATACAAGATAGCCGCCCGTTTTAGGGCGCAAAAAATCCGGAGCCGATCAGCGTCTAACTTTCGGCTCCGCTTTTTCACGCCTGATTTCTGCCGCCAGGGGAATCCGGCGTGTTTTAGTTCGCATTCACACGGCTGTTCTCCTCGGAACGGAACGGCTCTATCAAGAAAATAACAATTTTATCTATGTTCGCGGCGGGGAAAACACGGCGGACCTAGGGAAGGCAAGGAGAACACGGATGCGGATATTGCGATATCATATTACACTCAAAGGCCAGTTCCAGGAGGTCGAGGGGGAGCTGACACTACAGGTCGACAGGACGGATGTCTCCGGCAGCGTGAATCTGGATGGGAGTCAGAGCTATTTTCAGGGGAAAATGCTTCGGAAAAACCGGTATGCTGCTTCCATGCGGCTGAAGACCAAAATCCTGGAGGAGGACTGCGACATGCTCCTTCGGCTCTGTGGCCAGGATGCCATTCGGGGTTCCATCGTGGGAGAGTGGGGCGACTGGACGCTGGAGGGAGCCACCGCTGCGCCTCCGCCCGGAGAGACGGCTGTGCTGAACGGGAGATAGGAAAAAATCAGTAACATAACTGTGATTTTCGTGGGAGGTTGACATGGAGCCTTATACCGTACATCGCCCCGATGAGGCCGCCATCCGGCGGATTTTGGAAAAGCACCCCTATGACGCCGTGGGAATGGCGGTGCGTCTTGCCTGGATGGCGGGCCTCCTTCGTAATGAGATTGTGTCTGTGCGCTGGGATGCTGTCAATTTTTTGAATCAGGAAATAGAGCTGCCTGACCGAAGTATCCCGCTTTGCCAAGAACTGGAGGAATACCTGGCCCGCATGAGCGAGCGGCTGGACTGGGGAAGCAACTATGTGCTGCTCTCGGATCGGCTGCATAAGCCCATGCAGCCGCAGCCCGTCTCGCATATCGTGCGCAGGGCGCTGGATGAGGAGGGACAGAGGGAGGTCCGTCTCATCGATCTGCGGCACGATTTCATCATCCGTCAGCTGCAGCGGCATGACTGGCAGTATGTCTCCCGCATCACCGGCGTCGCGGCTGTGGCGTTGGGGCAGCACTTTGCGGAGTTTTTGCCCGAAAAGCGGGTGTCCACAAAGGTTCTGCCGGAGAGCGCCGGACGTCAATGAAATTCTCCTCTCCCGGCTCCTGCACAGCGAGGGGACCTCGGCGGCGGGAACTGCCCTGCAGCTTACCTGGCAGGCTGGGCTGACGCTGGAGGAAATCACGGCGCTCACCTGGGACCAGGTGGACGTTCAGCGGCGCCTTTAGAGCCCCATCCCCGGAAAAACAGTCCCTATGAATGATGGCCTGGCACAATTTTTGGAAAGACTGCGGATGGAGTCGGGAGTGAGCGGGGAACCGTCCTCGCGCGCCACGCTCCCGTCTGCCCATGCGTGGACCGGACCGCCTTTCCCGCGTAGTACGGGCGGCGCTGGTCCGGGCTGGGATTGACGATCTCACCGTCCGGGACCTGCGTCAGGACTACGCGATCCGCGCCGGCGGCGAGACCAGGATTTTGCAGTATGTCCGCCAGCATGGCTTTATCACCCGAAATGTGACAGAGCTGCTGCATGTTTCAAGCCTACCGCCTACCGCCGTCTTACAGCGCTGACGGACAAAGGGCGCCTGGTACGGGTGGGCACGCGGTACTATCCGCCTGCGGCGGTGGTTCCACCGGAGCGGCAGTACCAGGTCATCCGGGAGTATTTACAGGAAGAGGGCGCGGCCTACCGACAGGATATCGCCCGGCTGCTGCGCATTGAACCAAGGCAGTGCACGGTGATTCTCCAGCACCTGGTAGAAGAGGGGAAACTCAGCCGGGAGAAGTACCGCTACACGCTCCGGGACGCCTGAGAGCCGCCCCGGCAGCTGGAAACCGGCGGAGTAAAAATCACAAGATTGTTACAGGAAAAGGGCACCATTTGCACCCGTTTTTCGCTTCTGTAACACTTCTGGCAAAAGCATTTACATCCCAAAAATCGGATGGTACAGTAGCGCCAGCAGCGGCGGAGTGCGGGGCAAAAGGGATGTTTTTTATGGAGATATGGCTAGCATCTCCATAGGAGGCATCTGGCGCCTTCGCCTGCGCGGCTGACTTTTAGAAGGAGGAAAGAACATGAAGAAATTCCTTTCTCTGGTGCTGGCGCTGACCATGATGATGTCTCTCGTCACGATCAACGCCGGCGCCGCGGAATTTACGGATGACGAGGACATTACCTATGATGAAGCCGTCGCCGTGATTTCCGAAATTGGAGTCGTCAACGGTTACGAAGAAGGCGCTTCAAACCCCAGAACGGCCTGACCCGTCAGGCCGCGGCCAAGATCATCTGCAACCTGATTCTTGGCCCCACCACCGCAGCAGAGCTGCACGCGGACACCGCTCCGTTCAGCGATGTGCCTGTCAGCAATGACCTCTCCGGCTACATCGCCTACTGCGCCAAGGAGGGCATCATCTCCGGCTACGCGGACGGCACCTTCCGGCCCACCAACGGGCTGACTGGCTATGCCTTCATGAAGATGCTGCTGGGCGCCCTGGGCTATGACGCCACCTATGAGGGGCTACACCGGCGGCAACTGGTCCATCAACGTTGCCAAGCAGGCCATCGGCATCGGCCTGAACACCGGCCTGAAAGAGGAGTTCAACGGCGTTGACCAGGTGACTCGTGAGGAGGCTGCTCTGTATGCCTTCAACACCCTGCAGGCCACCCTGGTGGACTACGATCAGAAGATTACCACCAACATCAACGGCGTGGATGTGACCATCTCTCAGGGCAATGCCAAGCCTGTGACCTGGAACAACTCCAACGTCACCACCGGTATCACCAAGGACGGCAACATCAAGCCTGACAATTTCGTTCAGTTCGCCGAGGAGTACTTCCCCGACCTGGTTGCCAAGCCGGACTCCGACGACTTTCGAGCGTCCCGCCACGCTGTGGATGCTGGATAAGCGCGAGATCGGCACCTATGTGGCCTGGGAGAAGATGGTGGAGAGCTACACCACCGGCGTGACCGGCAAGGACGTCTTCGAGCTGCTGACCGGCGCTGTCATTGATGACAACACCGTGCTACGCTATGTGGACGGCGGTCTGGACAAAACCTTTGACGAGGATGCTGTTCTGCTCCGTTCCAACCGCAATGACCTGGCCGATACCGGCAAGGGCGCCTTGACTGAGGTGTATCTGGACACCGATCAGGACGAGATCCGCATTGTCACCGTGAATACCTGGCTGGCCCAGGCCACCAGCGACTACAATACCAGCTCCGAGCTGGCGACTGTGAAGATCTTCGACAAGTACAACGCTGATACCATGGTCACTGGCTCTTCTACCCAGAGCGTTGACGCGGAGGTTGTTCCCGCCGTCGCCGAGCTGAAGAAGGATGACTATGTGCTGGTGAACCAGTCCATCAAGGACCGCACCAAGCTGGAGGTTGTGGCGATCCGCGGAACGTTGAGCTTTTGGAGGACTGCACCGTCACCGCGTTCAGCAAGACCAAGGAGGATCAGTCCTCTGCCTTCGGCGCCGACGCCAAGGGGCTGTACGAGAGCGTCACCACCAGCGGTGAAAAGTACGATGGCGCTGTGAAGGCTTACTATGACGCCTCCGTACTGAACGAGTATGACGCTGATCTGCTCAAGGACAGCAGCTATAACCTCTACCTGGACCCCTATGGCTATGTCATCGGCCTGGATCTCTATGAGGGCACCAAGAACTATGTGTTCATTACCGGCTACAACCGGACCGTGGACAGCAACATCAGCATCGAGACCTCTGAGGCCGCCGCCATTTTCCTGGACGGCACCATGAAGCCCATCACGGTCAACGTGAAGGACACCAACAAGAACATTGCGGCTGTCTACAACAACGCCGACTATGCTCCCCTACTTCGACAGCACTCGCACCAATGCGGGTGACGCGCTGTGGGTCCAGGGCGGCGAGCCCAACGAGAACAAGTGGTACACCTACACCGTGGATAACGATGTGTACACCTTGAAGCCCGTGAAGCAGCAGTCCGCCACCGCAGTTGCTGACATCCCCGGCGCCACCACCGAGGCTGGCGTGACCACCGGCACCATCGACTGCTCCAGAGTCTATCTGCCTGACAGCCGCCGTACCGGAGGGGCCTATGCCTATGGCGACGATGAGTCCGTATACCTCGTGGTGTCTCAGGATGCCGTGGATACCACCAACGACAAGGCCATTACCGATGTGGACGGCGTCTACACCGGCGTGCAGGATGTGAAGATCGAGATCCGCAGCGACGAGATCAACAGCCATGCCGCTACCGATCTCAGCGCGACTCCCAAGACCTATCACGTCGATCCCGTCTACACCGTGTATAACGGCGACGGCTATGTGATTGCCTCCGTCGTTCTGGGCGAGGCCCAGGGCGCCACCAAGAACTACGCCTACATCCTCTCCGGCGCCACCATGGAGAAGCTGGAGGACGGCGTGAAGTACTGGACCTTTGACGCCATCCTGGGCGGCAAGAAGGTGGAGCTGACCATTCAGGACAAGTTCGGCAACACCATCCAGAACCTGAAGCCCTACTCTGTCCAGGAGCTGATCTTCACCGGCGACTATGTCACCAAGATTGAGGACATCAGCGCGGATGACGAGATCAACTGCGCGCTGCAGCGGATTGACGCCGGCAATGACGCGGTCTATGACATCACCTTCGATAGCACGAATCACGGCACTGCCACCAACAAGGCGGACTATGCCAGCAGCTTCCAGCAGAATGTGGATGCCGGCACCGCTGGTACCGACAATACCACCATCACCCTGCAGACCCGTACCCTGTGGACCACGAGGATGACCGGCGCTACCCAGCACACCGGCGATCAGGATCAGCCTGTCGGCCTGGCCTTCGCGAAGGACGCCCCCGCCGTGGTGATTCAGCGTGAGAACGGTAAGAAGGTCACCAACGAGTACGCTTCTGTGGATGAAGCTCTGGGCGCCATGGCGGATGCCAACACCACCGTGGACGGCAAGCAGTTCCGCGGCCGGATCGTGGCTGTGCTGAACGACCTGGGCGTTGCCGAGTGGGTTGTGTTTGTCAGCGCCACTCCCGTTGTGGCCGGCACCGGCAACACGCCTTCGATTCCCACGGATTACACCCCGTGGTGACGCAGAACGGTACTTTCCTGAACGTGAAGGCCCACACCAATGATGGCGATGACATGATCGTATATGCTGGCGCCTGGACCTGGCTGGTTGACAACGGCTACTCTGTGGTCAATGCGCAGAGCAACGGTAGCAACTGGACCTTTATCGCTACTAAGGGTGGCCAGAGCTACTTCTTTAACACCAACCTGATCCCTGTCTCTCAGATTTATGTGAACGGTGTTCAGGGCTGGTACGAGGAGAACGCGACCATTGCTAACCCAGCGGCTGCCAACTACGGCGTGTATGCTGCTTCTCAGACCCTGCCTCTGAGTGACCCTCTGACTGGCTCTGGTACCGGCAACGTGCGTGTTGCCTATGCGAGCCACGATGGGAAGTATGTCTATACCGATCTGTACAAGGTGACTGTGGGTGGAGCTGTGAAGTGGTATCGCAATGGCGATAAGATCACACTGACCGGAGGAAGCCATTACAGCACGACTGGTTTGACCACGGACTTCACCAATGAGCCCATCCCGCGGGCGGTCTGACGGTGAGCTCTGCTCTGAGCGGAGCGACCATCACCACTGCTTGGAAGGTCTCTGTGGATGGGAAAGCCGATCAGTATGTAACCAATACCGGTAGTACGAGCAGTCTTGGGCTGACTGCCAGCACAACATACCGCACGACCGATGGCAAGTATGTGACCACGGATGGTTCTGGTGAAATTACTAATGTTACCAGTGATATCACCATCACTGACATCACGACCACTTATCTTGCCGTGACTTTGCCGGACAATGGCTCTGCATCTGGTCTCCAGTATACCATCGCGGGCAACGACAAGACTCAGTATGTGGCTAACGGCGGCACACTTACCGTGAGCATCACGCTCAACGGCACTGCGAACGCGGCCACGCCGATTAAGGTGGAAACTGACACCGCCACAGTTACTGCGACGGCTAACCCTCTGTCACACCGACCGGTGGCGACGCGAACGGCTTTTTACCGCTGCTATCGCCAGCGACAAGCTGACCATCACCCCCGTGAGCGGAAATACTGTGTCTGGTCTGACCTACAGTGTGACCTTCACCGTGACTGCTGGCGGCGCTCTGAAGGTGACAAACACCTAATTTTTTGGATTTCAAAATCCTAACCCCAAAGCAAACACAAGGCCCCCGGCGTAAGCCGGGGCCTTGCCCTATTCATTCTCTCCCAGCAGAGCCCGCCGGTGCCGGAGATAATATCCGTACCCCGTGGCGTCCGCCAGGAACCAGCCGATGGGAATCGCCATCCAGATCCCCCACCTCTCCCACTGGCCCCGCCAGCGCGTAGGCCAGCGCCACCCGGGTGCCAGGGAAATCACCGTGAGAACCACCGACATCCCCGGCCGTTTGACCGCCCGGTAGAAGCCGTAGAGCAGAAAGAGGCACCCAATGCCCACATAGAAGGCGCCCTCCACCCGCAGGTAGAGTACTCCTGCAGCCAGCACCTCGGTATCTCCCGCCTGCACAAAGATGCGCATGAGGGGCCGGGCAAAACCACCACCGCCGCGGAGATCAGGCAGGAAAAGGCCGCGCTTACCGCCGTTGCCTTTCGCACGCCCTCCCGCAGCCGCTCCACCTGCCCCGCGCCGTAGTTTTGGGCTACAAACGTGGAGAATGCGTTGCCGAAGTCCTGGACTGGAAGGTATGCAAAGGCGTCGATCTTCACAGCCGCCGCAAAAGCGGCCATGGTGACGGGACCAAAGCTGTCTACCAGACGCTGTACCAGCAGGATGCCGAAGTTCATGGCGGACTGCTGGGCGCAGGTCAGGAGGGATAAGTCCAGCAGCTCCCGCAGAATGCGTCCGCTGAATCGGAGCTCGCTCCGCCTGGGCAGCAGCTCCCGGCAGCGCAGGAGCACATAGAGTCCCAGCCCCACGCCGGACAGGTACTGAGCAATCACCGTGGCAACGGCTGCTCCCGCAACACCCCAGTGAAAGACCAGAACAAAAGAAGGTCCAGACCAATGTTCAAAAGCGCTGAGGCTCCCAAAAACCACAGCGGCGCCACAGAGTTTCCTGCTGAGCGCAGAAGACTTGCGGAGAAATTATAGAGGAAGGTGGCCGGCAGGCCGGCGAAGATGATCCAGAGATATTCCCGCATGGAGGCATACAGCTCCGGTGGAATTTGCAGAAAGTGCAGGATGGGGTCCATCAGCAGATAGACTGCGAGGTTCAGCACCAGGGTTACAGCCGCAATCAGGACAAAGGCATGGGCCACCGCGCTGCGCAAAGCCAGGTGATCCTTCCTGCCGAGATAGATGGATAACAGCGCCCCGGCGCCCATGGAAAGCCCTAGAAAAATGGACGTGAGAAAGGTCATCAGCGTGAAAGCGGAACCCCGGCGGCCAGGGCATTTCGCCCCAGAGCCTGGCCGACGATCAGCGTGTCCGCGACGTTGTAGAGCTGTTGCAGCAGATTTCCCGCCACCATGGGCAGAGCAAAGAGAAGGAGCCCCCTGGTAATGCTTCCTTTGGTTAAGTCCCGATACATATATTACACCCAATCAATTCGTTTTTGAAACTATTATAGGATAGATTCTCACAAAACGCAAGAAGTATATTTCGTATTGTATTCTTGCGTGGGATGTGATATGGTAAATGAGAGGTGATCGTATGTTTTTGAGTGGTTTGGATGAGCTGGATCAAAAAATTTTGGCCCTGCTGGTGGAGAATGCCCGGTACAGCTATTCGGAGATCGGAGAAAAGCTGGGGTACTCCCGGGTGGCAATTAAAAACCATGTGGATGCCCTGGAAAAACGGGGCGTGATTGAGGGGTACACCACCATCATCAACCCCCAAAAACTGGGAAGCGCGGTGTCCTGCTATTTTGAGATTGAGACCCAGCCTGAGACCTTCACGCAGGTTGCCGGGCAGCTTCAGGCCTGTCCAATCGTCACCCAAATCTACCGGACCACGGGAAACTGCCGTCTTCATGTCCATGCAGTCGCCGCTAGCCCGGAGGAGCTGGACCGCTTGCTTCAGGAGACGATGGACCCGCTTCCAGGCGTGGTCTCCGTGAGCACCAACATGATTTTGTCCCGCATGAAAGACATTAAGGGTCTGCGGCTTTGATGTTTGCCGCTTTGCGCTGTCAGTAAAAAGACAGCCATTTCCAGCAGGGCAGTTTCTGTTCCATGACTCAGATGCATTGCACTCCGTACGGAGGACGATTTCCGGCCCAGATGCGGCTCATCAGCTGTCAAACCCCACGCGGTCAAACATATAGTCAAAAGCCCTTCTTGATCAGGCGCGGCTCAGCTGCTACCGCCTGTCCAGAAGGGCTCTTTTCCATATGCTTGGGGTATGTGACGAAGCCTGAAGGCAAGACATTTCCGCTCCTTAGGCATATCCATGCTTATCATGCTATAGACCCAAGAATACGCCTGCTGAACGCAACACCCGCCTGGGGAATGACGGGCGTTTCCTCTGACTGCACAGACAGTGAATATACCAGCATCAACGTTTTCCGGAAGCAAACTCTCGTATATTGATGGGGGTAAGCAACTGTTCGCCCGCCTTAGCGGATACAGCCCCTTTCCGCAGGATCATGGCGTCGGTGTCAATACAGTTATGGATGGTAGTGAATTGCTCCTCTACATGGAGCTTCATGCCCTTGACAATCTCATCCATGATAGCCTGCCGGCTGAGCATGGCAAAGTGCTGGACGATCTTCATGTCGTGGATATACTGCTCAAACAGCTCCCCGGACACATAGGCCAGCCTCTTGGGAATGCTGGTCTGCTTGGGATTTTTCAGCTTCTTTCATTCTTTTTGAATTTCCTATCTTGTCCCTCCGCCTTCATCTGGGCGACCAGGGCCGAGATCGAAGCATCATCAGTGCGGCTGAGAACCTTGTAGCCGGCCTTCCTGGATGCGGGAGGTCTCCATGCCGCAGCCGATGTCCACTCCCGCCAGATTGGGCACCACTCTGTTGGTGATGGTCATGGTGGCGCCGATGGTGCAGCCCGCCCCGGCGTGGATATCGGGCATGAGCCGGATGCGGCTGCCTGCCGTGAATGCCTGATTGCACAGCTCTTGTATCTGCGCGATAGAGGCGCTGTCTACCACATCGGTGAAGATCCTCGCCTCGTTATATTTTCCTTTAATTTCGATCATGGTGCCCTCGCAATATTCTATAGGGCATGGCCTATCAAGTCATCTCATACAGTAGGGCGGCCCCGCCCTCTGCTTGTTCTAAATGAGAGCGCAGAGTTTTCAGACCGCTCTCTACCGCATCGGCTGGCAGGTCCCAATCCGGAGCGATCTGGGTGGCCAGCTCAGGAGATTCTGCTGTTGCAGTTCCGCCAGCAGCTCTGCTGCCAGTGCTCCATCCAGCAGAACACAATCTAAGGCATCTTCCGTCTGTGGCGCACGGGAACGAACATCCATATCCAGTTCGTCCTCACACCAGTCCCAGATGGCCGTGTAAACCCCGCCGGGCAGCCACCATCGGACAATTCCTTCTTTTGGACATTCCTTATTAGATAAAAAGACGGGATCTGTGACATGATGGTTCCTCCATATTGTTAATCCATATCCATCCAGACCAGGTGCTTTCCACATTGTAGGCACTGGAACAGATAGCATTGTAAATGTCCGCCATTGACGGATTCCCGGATGGTTTCCTTCTGCTCATCGTCCCACATGGGATCGTCCAGCACATCCTCCAGCGCACCCAGCGCCCGCAGTTCTCTGGCGCCCACATAACCCAGAAAGGCACAGTAGTCACCGCAGTGGGCCCGCCAATATTCCTGCTGCCAGCCGGGTAGCCAGGGGTGCGGTGGATGAGCTCGTCCAACTTCGCCGGATCGTTTACGCCATCATCTACAGAGTAATCGTCCTGAAAGCTGCCGTCATATTTCCGGGCTGCCTCACCGCTGGCGATACACGCCGGGCACAGATACGCAATATCCTCCACCGAAAAAAATGGATTGCTATAGAAGATAGGAGTCGCTTTTCCGCAGCAGTCGCAGATAACGCCCTCCTCGGACTCCTCGAAAGCACCGGTATCCAGAGGGTCGGGTGATACCGGAAGGTGGGCAGGCCCAGCCGGGCCCGCCGCTCCTTCTCTTCCGCTTTTCCTCCGGCGTTTTGGGCTTGGGGAGGGCATAGTGGTTGCCCCAGTTTTCCGCGTAGTCCTTTAACGTCCCCATCCGCTTGAGGGTCTTTTTATCGGAGCGATCTCCAATTTGGCAGAGGAGCTCGTAGGCATCCTTTTTGAAGACCAACAGATCGTATACATCCACCAGCACTTCCTTGGCCTGCGGGTCCTCATTCTGCTCCAGTTCCTCCTTGAAGGCATAGAGGGCACGGACACTGTCCGGGCCGCCATCGGTTTTGGAAAACTGCTTTTTCAGTTCGATATAGGTTTTCTGATATTCTGTCATTGGGAGCTCCTCCCATCAATCCCACCAGAGATACCAGACGGTGGACTGCCGCAGGACATCTGCCAGATTGCCCACTGTGGGGTCATCCTGTTCCTGGTCTACGATATCTGGGCAGAAGCCGTACTGCTCTGTGGCGACTTCCATAGCCTTCTCCTTGGAAACAGGGGCCGGAAGGTCAAATTCCAGCTCGTCGTGGCTCATGGCCGCAGGAATAGCGCCATACCGCTCAAACCAGTATTTCGCCACCGCCATCAGCTCCGGCGTGTCAGGGCACTCATTCCAATTTCCAAAAGGGCAGGTAGGCGAAGATCTCCCAGGGGTTCTTCACCGGAATTTTGACCAGAATGAGAGGATGGGTCATGTGGCTATCCGAATCCCAGTAGCAGGAGAAGCGGTCATTGTCATAGCCGCCCTCCATCTCGCCCAGGACTTCCTCCTCCCAGTCCATGTCATCGTCCTCGGCTTCTTCCTTGCGCTGGCTGGTCAATCCCTCCAGAACGGACTTTCCATCCTTGACGGGAGCGGCCAGCAGCCTTTTCCGGTACTCCTCCACAGTTTTGAGGTCAAATGCATAGCAGTCTGCGTCGTGCTCCGGGTCGGCATTCATCACCAGACACTCCAACAGTGTTTCGTCATCCGCCTTGATGAGCACGGGAATAAAACCCTCATGGGCGCTGTTCCGCTTGGCATAGCTGTAAGCCGACATGATGGGATCATCGTCTTTCATGGAGGGGAAATAGGTACACTCACAGTCCAGATACTCCATCAACGCCTGGGCCAGTTCGGAGGGTTCCAGCGTATCCTCGTCGAAGTCCTGCCCCTGCCAGTTGGTGAAGCGTTCCTCGATTACCTTTGCCATGGCCTGGTAGTAGTCCTCGTCAAACGGGATGAACAGGCGGGGCCTTAAACTGGAACTCATCGGAGTAATACTTTTCTGGGCCGAAGATATTCGGAGGGCGTTTTCAACATCGGCGGGGATAGTTGGGCTGTCGGTTCTCCGTAGTAATAGCCCGCAAAGGCCCGGCCTTGCTGATGGAACAACGGAACCATAATCTGCCGTTCAGTTTCGTCCCGAATAAACGCCCGCAGATCCACACTGGCAGGGTCGGCTTTGACCTGTTTGGCCACTTCGCCGTATTCGTTCAGAAAGTCCTCGCCCATCAGATCATGCTCTATGCACCAGCGGAGGTAAATGGCAAAGAGGTTATAAGCATTTATGGGGTCAACGGGCAGCCCCTTCTCCTCAATACTCTCGATATGATAGGAGGCATCGTCCATCTCACCGTCAAAATCATCATTGGAAAGGGTGCCACGAGTGATAGCATCCTGACGGTCAGGCTCCACCACAAAGCTGATGCCGTTCATTTTGTCCAGCAGGGCGTCCGCGTCATGGGCCAGCTTATATTCCAATTCATCCCGGTAGAGAGGAATCACCTGATAGAAGTTGACCTCCTCGCCACTCGGCAGGATGCAGACCTCGCTGCCATCTTCGGTATCCTGGGGACCAGTCAGAATGGCGGCGCACAGCTTTGTGTCCTTTGCAAAATCCTCCTCATTGTCCATGGTATGGCCGAAGCCCAGCCAGGTATCGCTGACAATGGGAAGGCGGGCCAATGGATTTCAGCAGGCGGATAGGCCAGTACCACCGCTCATTCTTCAGATCCTCATGCTTCAGCTTCCAGTTCCCTGGCAGCGCAATGGCCAGCTCCGCCCGCTCCAGCTTGTATTCGGCCAGCTCCTCCGGCACATTCATCCGGTGGGCACCCATGCCCATGGTAACCAGCGTGTAGTAATCCCGTTCCTCAGTAGGCGGAACAACGCAGATGTCCACATGAATGTCCGGGGAAGAAAGCTCATGAAACACATTCTCAAACTTGCCGAAATACTGCTGGATATGCCCCTCGACGGCCTCCATTTCCTCCTCGGTGTAGACCTCGGGAACACCAGTATCTTCATCCTTGGGCACCTTCACCGTCCGGGTCATCGTTATCATCCGGATTGCCATCCAGCGGTTCCCAGGAGATCTTTAGAGTCATCTGCTCCTCCGGCAATCCAACGCCAGGGCTGCGGGTGATGGTGTGCTTATCGTCTGCCGTAAAACCGATGGTCTCGCCATCTTGTAGCATGACATCACACGCCAGCACATAGGAGGCAAGGCGGCAGCAGGCGGCCACCAGCTTAGTGAAGAGCTTGCCTTTCTCCAGAACCTTTTCCTCTTTACCCAGCACAGCCACCATGATATGGGCGCGGTGCTCCCTGGCAACTTGGACCGCATCCTCCCACATATAGTTATTCTCGGCATTCAGTTCCGCTTCGCCGTTGGGGATAGGATAAGTCGCCAGACTGACAGCGGCAAGCATATCGCCTACCTCGAATACCAGCGCATCGTCGTCCTTCTCCTCACTGGCGTCGTATTCCTCCACGGTGATGTTCCATGTCTCCTTCATGTCCCGGATGAACTGCTGTTTGTCCCATGCTCCCTTGGACAGCAAAACAAAACCGGCAAAGGGCCCGTGCGGTCGGTTCCTTCCTCGTCAGCATCATCCTCCTCGTCAAGATCGTCTGCATCTTCATCCAGATCATAGAGAGATTCATGCTCCAGTCCGCGGATGAATTCCTCGAAGCTGTCTGCCAGATGGGTGATCTTGTAGTCGTTCTCCTGATCCACATGGACTACCGCAGGCTCTCCTGGGGGCCGCAGGCCCGGTAGTCCAGGAAGATCATGTCGTGTCCGGCGCTGGGACAGTCGCAGATGGCTACGCCGATGGCGGGGATATCTCCCACTCGTCGATCATGAACTGGCTGCCTAAGTTTCCGCAGAGAGAGCAGTTCTTTTCCCGCCCGATGCCGAAAATGCCGGTAATGGCCACATGATCCTCTGCCCAGCAGGTTGGCTCATCGCAGGGATAGCAGGTGTTTACTGGAATTCCGCCGTTGTGCTGTTTCATCAGCCAGATGTAGGAGGCAGGAAGCTTGTAGCCCAGCTCCTCCTCCACGCTGGCGATCAGCCCGTCAGAGGGCGGCTCGCTGATATACTCTTTTTGCGCATACAGATTGTCATCCCAGAAGTTGGTGAGATCGAAGCCCTCGAAAGGGGTATCCCCAGGAATGAACTTGGCCTTTTTGTTCCGGCTGCGCTGGCGTTTCGGATCTCCGTCCTGCACTCCCGAATCACCGCCGGGGCATTTTCATCCTCCGGCTCCAGCTCTGCCCACCGCTGGGCGTAGGGGATGGCCTTTTCCTCCTGACCGTGGAGATACTGATAGGCATAAGCCATACGCATATTCCCTCCGCCTTGTCCTGTCCTTCCTCCCGGACGGACTCCAGTACCTGAATGGCCCGCAGAAGAGCCTTGTCCCCCTTGTAGTTGGGGGTGCCCTCGTCATGGTCCCCGATGATGGCGTAGTTTTCCAGCGCCCTCGCTAGAGCATAGGCGGTGCGGTAGTTCCGCCAGTCCTCCGGGATGGCGTTCAGCGCCTGGATACAGCGGGTGTACTCGTCCGCGTCGTTCCACTGCTCGATCTGTGCGAAAAACTCCTCCGCGTTTTCCGGGGTGTAAGGGATATAGTCCATGCCCGTCAGGGTTTCCTCAAGCTCGTTCTCCTGCTCCTTGGCATCCGGTTCATCCTCCTGCTGCTTCAGGCGTACCGAGCCCGCCTCACGGCGGAAGGTGTGGAAACTGGCCCAGGGGATGTCCGTCCCTTCAAAGAACTCCTTCGCCTTGTTCAGTGCCGTCTGGATGTCCCAGGCGATAAAGTCCACATAGCCGCAGTAGAGGCCGGTGGCTCCTCCAGTGAGAGTGAGTACCTCCGGACCGTCGCCGGTGGTGAACAATTCCTCCAGCTTGTCCCGGAAGTCGAAGATCTTATCCGTTCCTTCCTCTTCCCGGAGGGTATCCAGGGGTAGCAGAAGAAGCCCGCCACCACGCCGTCGGCGTGGAGATTGTCCATAAAATCGTTATCCGCGTTCAGATAGCCGTTGACAAGAGGGGCGCAGCAGGTGGAGCCAACCACCACATCCAAGCGCCAGTCGGCGTCCGGGTCCTCATGGGGCTTCATCTGGTAGCCCATATAGGTTTCCAAAAAGGATTCTGGGTCGGTGGAGAGTTCCAGCCCTTTTTCCCGCAGCTTTTCGGGGAGCTGGGACATGAGAATGGACGGTTCCTCTTTGGGTTCCTCCAGCACATCGAAGCTGTCTATGTACCGCATGTGGGGGATCTCACCCAGCACCTGGTCGGTGAGGGTAGTGAGCATCCACCAGGCCCGGCCTTCTTCCTCCCCAAGCATAGGCAGCAGCTTTTCACAGTAGGCGGAGATGGCAAACTGTTTTCGCCCTGCCCCTCCAGCCAAATTTGCACATCCTCTCCGGAGATTTCCCAGCCGTCATCGGTGCGCAGGCCGATGTTCTGGATGGGCTGACGGCCCACCAGGATGTTCCAGTGCTCCAGCACCTCCTTTAGTCGCGTGCTTTTGGAAATAGACTAACTCAAACAGCTTGACCTTGTCTCCCTCCGGGGTGAGGATCAGCTCATATTTTTTCTCCATTGAAACCCATCTCGAAGGAAATATCATCAAAGACCAGGTTCAGGGCATTCTCCATCTGGGCCACAATCTCTGCGCCACGGGTATGGTCCTTTGTCATCTTCCATCATCTGGCGCAGTGCCCCTTCCATTTCGGCAAAGGTTTCCCACCAGTCCTCTGTCCGCTCCCGGAAGCACTCCGAGAACTGCGGCAGGGCAATGCCTTTCTTGCACGAATCAATCAATTCTTTGGTATCCGCGTCATCCGGGCGGGCCTCCAGCGCCTTTTCGAAGTACCGAAGGGCGCGCCCCTCCTGGTCGAGATAGTAATAGGAATAGCCCATGCGGAAGTTCCAGTAGTGATCGCCTTCGAAGTATTCCTCATGGGGCTTCAGCAGGGCAGTGGCCTTTTAAGGGCCTCCCGATTGGACTTACGCGGAGCACCCCAGTTGTTGTAAGCCCGGGCCAGTTCACTGTCCATCTCAGAAGTACGTTCCTCGGCGGGAATGGCCTCCAGCGCGTCAATGATCTTCTGGTATTCGTCGTTTTCATGCCACTTCTGGCACTGCTGTAAAATGTCCATATCCAAGTCCTCCTCGTCCTGTTCCGGCTTCCAGTCTTTGATCTGCTGGAACATACCATTCTCATCCCGCTCAAAGGCGCAGGGGGCGGGGGTGTTCAGCAGGGAGATGATCTCGGGGTCGTCGTTGCAGATGGTGTTCAGCTTATAGACGCCGGCGTTGTTGGGGTCGTCCATGTAAGACTCGCTCTCGTCCCCGGCAGTGAACCGCCAGCCGCTGTCCCAGCCGCCGTCCGGCTTCTCCCGGTAACAGTAGCCCACCTTATAGCCCTCCACCGTGATACGGTTGGTGGCGATACAGCCATCGGCACCCTCCCAGTCAGGGAGCAGATGTTTTACATCTTCCGCCTTTACATGGTAGTTCCGATTACGGCCGGAGGCTTCGTACAGCTCTTTCCGCAGCATCTCCACCTGATAGGCCATATCTGTGATTTCATCCTCGCCCATCATCTCGCTGATGTCGTATTCCAGCGGGTTCTGGGCAAAGTCCTCCAGGGACTTGTCCATGGCCTCGTGTTCCTCTGGCGTGGCGGTGATGCGGATACGGCGGGCGGGGTGTTGTACTCGTCCAGATCATGTAGGTTCACACTGCCGCTGACACTGCACTCCAGTAGGATGGCGGCCAGATCGGTGACCACATCAATGGCGAAGTGGAAGTCCATCTCCACGCCATCCGAGTGGGTAAATTCCAGATACTCCACTGTCTGGCGGAAGTCCCCGTTTTGCTTGTCCAGCCCGATCTTGGCGAAAATTTCGCTGAGGGGATTTCCTCTTTCCTCTGGTCCTCCTAAAAAGGCCACAAGGTTCAGACTGTCATCGGAACCTCCAATAAACGTTACCCCAGTATTTGTCGATATACATTCCGTCATGCCTCCTTTTATTCCGGCCACTCATCGCCGTCACAACGGCTGATGAAGTCATAGTGCAGGCTCTCAAAATAGTCGTTGGGATAGGATTCACCATCCTGCTGAAGCTCCAAACCCTCCAAGTCTATCATCTTATTGATATAAGCAAGGGTAGTATGGATACCCGCAATATGTTCGTCCTGAAGCATTTCAGCCAGCACTTCTTTCTACTCCGGCGTCAGTGCTGCGAGAAGTACGTTTTTGGCCTTATTGTCACCCGTTTGGGGAAACCATCGCCCTTTGACCCACCGGGCCGTCATGCTGCCTTTACGTTCCACAAGGCCGTCGATAAACGCTTTATACAGCTCCAGTTCCTCATGGCAGATCCTCCATTCCCAAGCAATTTATTTCCGTATTAAACTCCCGTTGTCAATGAGGGCAGCCTCCCGGATGCGCCGGAGGGATTCCGGCTCCAGCAAGAACTCCCGCAGGTTCGGGTCCTCAAAAAAGTTCATCGGCCGCACTTGGGTCGGCGCAGCTGCGGCCCACAGTCTGGAAGTGGCTAATTCTTCCGCAAGCCGCAGGGCCTTTTCCCGATCCCCCAGATAGAGACAGCGGGCAATCACATTTTCATAGGCAGCCTGCCCCAGCGGGGTTTCATGCAGTTCCTCAAACAGCGCCAAAACATCCTTTGCAAAGCCACACATGCAGCATAAGTGGAACAGTTTGGATTTTCCTTTGGGATCGTCCGGCGTCAATTTTGGGTTCTTGGATTTGATCTGCTCCCATAGCTGTTCCCTTGTCTGTAGATTCTCAGGTTCGGGGAAATTGTTGCTTTGATTGGAGAATGGAAGAATTCCCTGTTTGAGACCGTTGATCAAAATATAGCAGAAACGGTCTCGCTGGGGGCGCCATTCTCAGCCTGGATGCGCTGTTGCTCCTTTGTCAGCGCCTCAATCAGCTCCTGCTCCCGGTGGAGCCGGATGGCGGCCACCGTCATGGCAGTCATGTGTTCATCGCTCACATTGCTGTAATACCACTCCTCCAGATAGGGAAGAACCGTCAAGTCCAGGTTCAGCGCCTGCTCATAGTCCAAGTGAAAATAGGCGACCTCTGCTTTGACCGCCGCCACCTGATGGGGGTATTTATCGGAAAAGGATTCCAGAGAGTCCAAGGCTTCTTTGCCATCCATGATCTCATAGCAGACCATGCGGAATTTTTGGGCAGTTTGATTACTTCCATGTTGATGCCTCCTTTCATCCATCTCTACCCGGATGATGGGCCGATAAAAGTCGTAGTCTCCATTCAGTGCGTTGTCCTCCTGTACTTCTGGCTTATAGTGCGGCGAACAGGAAGGAAACCAAGGAAAGGGCCCATGCCGCCGCAGATACTGCGCCCGCCGTCTCCGCCGCAGGTGGTGAGTTTGTCAGCCTGCACCACTTCCCGCATGTAGGGGTCGTAGGCGATGGACAGGCCGAAGAAGTTGGGCTGCTCCATGTCATAGGGTCTGTCCTCCTCATCCATGTCCTCAAACCAGCGCAGGCGCATGGAGTAGTCCAGCCCATCCCCCCAGGGGAACAGGGTGCGGCACCCGCCTCCGCACAGGTAGGCCCACTCCTCTGCCGTGGGCAGGAGAAGCCCTGCTTTTGCAGCTGCTTTTGAAAGTCCAGATAGTCTACTTCATGGTAGAGGCAGGCCTGCCAGCTGTGGCCTTCCCGCTCAAAGCGAGCGCGGCCTGCCAGCGTCAGGCTGTCCCTGCCGGTCAGGGCGAATTGACGGAAATCCTCCAGCCAGTCTGGGCGCAGCCGAGGATCATTCAGTTGTACCGGCTCCCATCCAAGTTCCTCCAGCTCTCGGCCTGCCAGCATAGGGGCGATGGCTCGCCCGCCGCACGGGAGCCATGTTCTCTCCAATCAGTTCTTCCGGGTCACGCTCCATTTCCACTCCCGGAATAGGTACTCCAATTCCTCCCGACTCTCCTGATTCAGCCCCACGGCGAACCGTTCCCAGCCCAGCGTGACTGTATCGCCGGGAACAAAGACGAATTCCGACCGTTCTTTCCAAACACGCCGGTGGTGCAGTTCTGCCCCAACGGGCAAAGGCATGTAAACCCCGAAAGGTCATATCATAGCGGGCCGCTAGTTCCTTCATCAGCATCAGCTTTTCGGGTGCTTTTCATTTGATTAAATGGTGAACGGTATAAGATTTCGTTCATCATAAGCCCTCCTGTCCTTTTTGAAATACTCCCTTAGCGGCCTCATTCTTACAGGCTGCCCGGATCATCTTGGAAAGCAGCATCAAATCGTCGATATATTGGGAGTACACGCAGAATATGTCCTCATCGGAGTCGAAGTGAAACAGATCCTTGCCGCTGTTGTTTTCCTCGAACTCCTGGATCACGCCACGGACCAGCCGCTCCCAGTCCCCACTACTTCCGGCCAGCCCCAACCGGCAGAATTCTTCTGCCCGGAATCCGTCACTGATCTTCAGCAGAAGGGAGAGCGCATAAGGGTGGTGGGGAATAAGAAAGAATGGCGCGATTTGCTCCGGCTTCACCCAAATTTTGAAAGGCGGGCGCGGGTCAGGTATCCAGGGCAGGATCTCCCATTCGTTATCCCGCCGATTTCCGTATTGGCAAAGGTCTTTCATGGTGTTCTCCTTTTCTGGCATATCAGGGAACCGATCTGCCCTGCATTTGCAGGGCGGGAGACACTGCGGCCGCCAGTAGCTCCTCCAGCTTCTTGGCCAGCGCCTCCACAATGGCATGGCAAGGGGTTTCATAGCCCACGATCTCCAGCTTTTGCAGCTCCACACAGTGGAGTGTTCCATAGAAGTCCAGCATAAAGTTTGTTAATTTGGCGATCATCTGATAGCCTTCCATGTTGTCCACATCGGTCTGGCCCTCTTTGGCGGTCATCAAACCGATAATTCCCACCGCCACGGTAAAGGCGCCGCAGCAGGACTGCTCGGTCTGCATCCCAAGGCCCATGACGGAGAACATCTTCCGGGTTTCCTCGGATAAATTCAGATGGTAATATTCGTTGCAGGCCAAGAACATCGCCTCGGCGCAGGTCAGTTCCGTGCCGATGTGATAATGATTGACCAGTTCATAGAGCTTCATTGTTCCCATACCGTACTCCAATCGCAAAGCATTTCATTCTGTGTCACCCGGCGCAGTTCGTCCCGTACCTCTATCATGCAAAGCCCAGCAGGTTTTGTCCCCGCCACTTCTGCGGGTCCTGCATCTCCGGAGAGCTGGCTGAGAGTCGGATGCCCCAGATGTTATCGTAGGGGCTGGCCTCCGCCAGTACGCTGTCCCCAGTGGGAGGAGGAACTCCCGCAGATCGCGGTTCTGGCTGAATTTGCACCAGTTTCCACTGAGCACAATGGCGTATTTCAACTTGTCCCACACCTTCTGGTCAAAGCCCCGCACCTTGCGGCCCAGGGCCTTGATCTGCCTGGGATCACTGCACGCCAGAACCTCCTTGCGAATCTCCTCGTCGCCAAACAGCTGGGCTTTTCCCGCCATCATATACTGCTCCATGCAGAGATAGAGTTGGCGATAGAATAGAAGTCCTCTATCCACCACTGGCTGAGGCAGCTTTTTGTAATGATGCTGTCCTGGGCAGGCTGATGGCCCCAGAACAGGCACAGTTCCCGCGTTCTCCCAGCAGAGAACTCCTGCTGGAGCCACTGCCGGGTGTCCTAGGTCTGTCCTTCCGGCTGCCACACCTCCACAAAGAAGTCGCCGTGTTCCAGCACTTCGCCGCTGTCCTCGTCATCCCACCAGCCCTTCCAGGTGACTGGCTCAGGAAAGAGGACCCGGTATTCCGCCCGCTCTTTCGGTGAAAGAGTGCCCAGCCAATCACCAAATCGGTCTATGTAATCCTCCCCATAGCCCATGCGCCAGCCAATGGAGTATCGCTCGATCTCCCGGTGGGCCAGCCAAGGGGGAGGCATGATTTTCTTATCTTGTAGTGCCATATTGTTTTCCTCATTTCTCTTGCAGCTTCTTCAGCAGCTTCACGATCCGCTCCCGATTCTTTGCGGTTTTCATGAAGGCGGGGAGATGGTCGGCCTGAGTCTTTTTCTGGCTACCCGATGGCTTTTCCCGCAGGTCGGCGCTGAGATAGCCGATCAGGTAGGCAAGGTGTTCCCGGTTGAGGGCCCAGACCGGCTTACCCTGGAATGAGGTCAAAAACCACAGTTCCAGGCCGAACCAGGGGTCCTTGCCGCCCTGAATCTCCCCGCCATAGGAGAAAGCCTCAGCTGTTTTATGAACTTCTCCTGACATGGTCATTCCGCAATAGGGGCAGGCAACATGGAGAACAGAGAAGCGCTGCCTTGATTCATCTTCAATATCCACCCGGTAGTATCTGCCGCAGTTTTTGCACTGGTTATGGATATCGTAGCGGTAGACCGTCCGGTCGCGGGTTTCTTGATGGCCGCAGCTCAGGCATCGGAAATAAGCATTTTCATCGTCCGCTGTCACAACACCTGCGCGGTTGCATTTTGGGCATTTCACCTGGATGCCGGAGGTCAGGGCGCTGTAGGTACTATATGTAAATAGGGTTCATCAATGCTTCGGCTCATGCGCCCTCACATTCCTTCCTATCTCAGGCTCGGCTGCCAGCCGAAATCGAAATTGCTTCAAAGTTTTTTAATTTCTGCCCGCTGTTAAAGGGCAGCGGACAGCGTTTTCTTTATGTCTGCTAAGCCGTTTTCATCCAAACCGTATGCCTGTTCAATCAAAGTCCCATACCGCTCTGTATACTGCGAGAACTGCGCCGCACACAGTAGCTCATGCAGCAGCAGGCAGCCGTTGTGGAATACAACAGGATCTGGTTTCGCCTTTTCTTTCTCGACCGCTACAAGACGAAGCACCTCATCGGCAATGGTACACCGCTCCGACTGGTCTTTGAGTTTAGACAATGCCATTCGCGCATAAGCGGCAATCTCATCCTGTTCCTGTAGGGCAATCGCTGTCAGTTCTTTCTGGACTAAGAGGAGAGCCTTTTTGTCCCACATCTCTGTGCTGCGCAGAAGATCTACTACCAGCATTCTTCTGTGAAGATCCCGATTTTCCCAAGAATCCAGCTCTAGCAGCAAATCCGTTTGCTTTATCTGATCTGGTTCGTGGGCCCAATCAAGCAGCTTTACCCGAAAAACCTGATAGGCCGACATCATTTCCATCCATGCCGAGCTATGATCCCTGCTGAACTCTATCATGCTTCTCATTCTCCTCAAAATCCCGCAGCTGCTTAAACTGTTCAATCAGGGCATCTTTCTGGAGTGTGCCGTCCGGCAGAGCATCCAGAATACCCCGCAGGGCCATGTAGATTTCATCCCTCTCCTCGGTTTCAATAAAGCCCATCTTGTTGAAGGCCTGGGTATAGGCGGCTACGGCCTCCAGCGCCTGGGCGTCCCCTGCCCGGCTGACTGGCCAGCTTCATCAGCAGGGAGCGGGTCTTGCGGTATTGACCGGCTGCCTTTTTCGCAGCGGCGGCAGGGAATATGCTCCGCACCGTCCCAGCCCCGGAAGGGATTGTCCAGATTTTGCACCAACCACTCCGGCTTTCGGGGCTTGGTGATCCGCAGGTCCATTCCCGGCTTGCCTTTCCAAAGCTGCTTTGCCGCTTGTGCTGCCGTCTCCGGCAGGCTGGTCATCCAGAACCAGCGAAGCTCTGGTATCTGCTCTGGGGTGGGAAGGTCGGCCGCGTCGAAGCCGAACAGGTCGAAGGTGGAAAGGTCTGTCAGCTCCCGGAACTGAGCCACAGCGGAGAAGTTTTGCAGATTTCCCGGCGCGCCCCAGAGCCGCAGCTCCTTTCAGGTGGGGATGGACAGCGGTCAGGGCGCTCAGGTCAAAGTCTTTCAGTCGGATGCCGTGAAGCCCCCAGAGGCCCGACAGCTCTGGGTGGGGGCGGTATCCCCGATGAATTGGAGGGTCAGCCCACTGCCACCTCCGGCGGCATAGATGGTACAAGTGTCCGGGCCCTCGTTCTGAAACAGGAGCTGCTCCGTTTCTCGCCCAGCCACAGTTCCTCCAGACCGGTCCTGTCCAGCATCAGCTTTCCAATGCTGGTGCCCCGCAGGTCAAGTGATTTTTGGCTGTGGTTCAGCAGGGTCAGTTCGTGGATAAAGGGATTCCACGCAAAAATTCTATCAAATCCGGGTGCCATTGCTCACAGATGATGTCCGAGAGACAGGGCAGCGACTCCAGTTCCAGCGCTGAGCCAAAGGGCGTATACTTGTCCATTACCCGGTGGCTGCTGATTTTCACAAGGTTGCTGCCGATTTCGGTTTCCGCATCGCCTCCATAGCCTCCTTGAAGGCTCGCCGCCGCTCCTCCGGAACTTCCTGCCACTTCATCTGCAAATACACATCATAGCCGTCATTCCAGCCACCATAGGAGCTGCAAGGCTCGTCGGTGAAGGGCGGCAGGGTTCCCACCAGCGTGTACTGGGGCGGGACTTCCACAGACACCCGCAGCAGGTGGAGTTCCCTGTGCCAGTACATGAAGTCCTTGTAGAGCGGGCGGAGGTGGGGGAGTTTCTCCACCGTCAAAGGCGCATCGCCCACCCAATCCAAAGAGAGAACCACCGCCCGGGGCTGCTTGCTTACCCGTCCGGCGGCGTGATGTAGGCCACCTGACAGGCGGTGTAGCGTTTCAGATATTTGTTATAAACCGTATAAACATCTCCAGCTTTAGCATGGCTGTGCCTCTCCTCGTTTATGGATAAGTTTCCAGATCAAATCTCCACATGCAGTTGGAGAACTCCCCCTGCGGTAAAGCGGCGGATTTGTCCTTCAATTTCTGCCTGCCAGACTTCAAAGATGCGGTGCTGATAATAGAGGGGTTGAACGTTTGTCTGCCTGACCGCGGTCTGCCAGTCATATAGTCAAAGATGTTTACCCTAAACGGTTTGCACGGACCACTCACCCCAGATGCTTCCAATTTCCATACCATGTTCATCCTCACAATCCATGCGCTGTCAGACGTCCGGCCGCTCCTGCACAGCATCGATCTTCCAGCCGTCGCCCGACCCGCTTCATAAAAAAGCGGCGGTCAAAGTCGGTATGTTTCTCTTGGTGTAGATACAGAGTTTGTTTCGAGTAATCTG
>VOFH01002507.1_pt1 | contig 49124 bp, 58 predicted proteins | sample 5384091 | NCBI WGS metagenome assembly VOFH01 (sample SAMN12384727, study PRJNA508395) | human gut metagenome | isolation source: healthy gut G | host: Homo sapiens
TGAATCCTCCTTGGAAATCGCACCTTCCGCAACTGCAAGAATTGTAAATCCTTTTCCTGCTTTTGTTCTCTTGTTGATAGCTCCTATCACTTTATTGATATCATATGGAATCTCCGGAAGCAGGATAATGTCCGCACCACCGGCAATTCCTGCATATAACGTCAGCCAGCCGACTTTGTGTCCCATAACTTCCACGATAAATACACGGTTGTGAGAAGCTGCTGTCGTATGAATGCAGTCGATTGCCTCTGTCGCAATGTTGATCGCGCTCTGGAAACCAAAGGTAACATCGGTTCCATAAATATCATTATCGATTGTCTTTGGAAGATGAACCACATTTAATCCCTCTTCCCGGAGAAGGTTTGCCGTTTTCTGCGTTCCATTGCCGCCAAGGATCACAAGACAGTCCAGATTTAATTTATGATAAGTCTGCTTCATGGCCTCTACTTTATCGAGACCATTCTCATCCGGCACACGCATCTGTTTGAATGGCTGACGGGAAGATCCTAAGATTGTTCCACCTTTCGTGAGGATTCCGGAAAAATCTGCTGAAGTCAAAAGACGGTAATCTCCATAGATCAGCCCTTTGTATCCATTGTGAAATCCGTATATCTCAAGTTCATCAACATTTTCACTCAAACCTTTTACCACACCACGCATAGCAGCATTCAGTGCCTGACAGTCACCGCCGCTTGTCAACATTCCGATTCTTTTCATACGTAAACAGTCCTTTCTCATTACTATATTAAATGATTCCATTGCTAATCTAGATTATAATATATTTTTTTAACAGGTACAACTATTTCAAAGCTTGCAGATTATAGAAAATATGGTATACTAAACAAGTATTTTTATACAAAAGAAAAGCGTATCACGTTTTTCTATGGAGATATACCCAAGTGGCTGAAGGGTCCGCACTCGAAATGCGGTAGGTCGGTAAATGTTCCGGCGCGCGAGTTCAAATCCCGCTATCTCCGCTAAAAAAGGATATCGCATGGTAATTCCATGCGATATCCTTTTTATATTAAAATTTGCTTTCGAAAATGCTTTATTTCACATCTGTCACTTCGTAACCTGCATCTACAACTGCCTGTTTTAATGCTTCTACAGAAGCATCGCCTGTTACGACTGCATTTTTGTTTTCAAGGCTTACGGTAACTTCTGTTACGCCTGCGACCTCTTTTAATGCTTTCTCTACATGTGCCTGGCAATGGGCACACATCATGCCTTCGATTGAAATTGTTGTTGTCATAGTTGATTCTCCTTTATCATTGTTTGTTGATTTTATATTATTATCCAGTGCATTGTGCTGGTTAATATCTGCAATTGTACTTGCAGCGACATGCTGATACGGTTCACTTTGTGTCTTTTTCGCATCGTGCAGTTTTACCCATCTTAACCGGAGTGCATTACTTACCACACATACGCTGCTCAGACTCATGGCTGCTGCACCGAACATCGGGTTCAATTTTATCTGGAAAAGCGGATACAAAACACCAGCTGCAAGTGGGATTCCGATACTGTTGTAAAAGAATGCCCAGAATAAATTTTCTTTGATGTTGCGGATCACGGCTTTACTTAATTTTACTGCACCTACAGCGTCAAGTAAATCGTTTTTCATCAGTACGATATCAGCGCTCTCGATCGCTACGTCTGTTCCTGCCCCGATCGCAATTCCCACATCTGCGGAGGCAAGTGCCGGTGCATCGTTGACGCCGTCACCGATCATCGCTACTTTATGTCCTGCCTGTTTTAAGGCTGAGATTTTCTCCTCTTTCTGTGTTGGCAGAACCCCGGCGATCACCTCATCGATACCAACCTGCTCCTTGATCGCCTGTGCGGTCACTTCGTTGTCACCGGTTAACATAATGACATGTATGCCGTAATCACGGAATTTCTGTACCGCCTCTTTACTGGTCGGTTTTACCACATCTGCAACTGCCACAATTCCAAGGAACTGTTTTTCATCTGCAAAAAGAAGTGGTGTCCTGCCCTGTTTGGCAAGTGCCTGGATCTGGTTTTTCTGTTCTGTGGAAAGGCTGATCCCTTTCTCTTCCATCATCTTCTCATTTCCGGCATAGTAGTGTGTACCGGACACTGTACCTTCTATTCCTTTTCCAAATAAAGCGTTGAAATCTGTTACTTTTTCCAGTGCAATACTGTTTGTCAAACAATAGTTTACAATCGCCTCGGCAAGCGGATGTTCGCTTCCCTTCTCAAGACTTCCTGCAATCTGAAGAAGCTGCGTTTTATCTGCATTCTTTCCGGCAACACAGATAATATCTGTCACGACCGGTTTTCCCTGTGTGATGGTTCCTGTCTTATCTAACACAACGGTGTCGATCTGATGTGCCGTCTCTAATGCGTCACCGGATTTGATGAGGATCCCGTTCTCTGCACCTTTTCCGGTTCCAACCATGATCGCTACCGGTGTTGCAAGACCAAGTGCGCACGGACACGAGATCACAAGCACTGCAATCGCAGTTGACATGGCAAACTCAAACGTTGCGCCGGAGATCAGCCAGATAACTCCTGTGATCAGTGCAATGGTAATAACGGTCGGCACAAAGACTCCGGCAATTTTATCTGCCATTTTTGCAATCGGGGCTTTGCTTGAGGAAGCTTCCTCAACCAGCCTTATGATCTGCGCAATTGTAGTGTCTTCACCGACTTTTGTTGCTTTTGCACGGATGAGTCCGGATTTATTCATGGATGCAGAGACAATGGTGTCTCCCTCCTGTTTTGGCACCGGAATGCTCTCACCTGTGATTGCAGATTCGTCAAAAGAGGATTTTCCCTCCAGCACGATACCGTCCACTGCAACCGATTCACCCGGTTTTACAAGAAAGATTTCTCCTTTTTCCACATCTGCTGCATCAATGACCTGCTCCACACCATCTCTTACGGCCGTCACTGTCTTTGGCGCGAGATTCAGAAGCTTTGTGATTGCCTCGCTTGTCTTTCCCTTGGACTTTGTCTCAAGATATTTTCCAATGGTGATCAGTGTCAGGATTGTTCCGGCTGACTCAAAGTATAAGTCATGGGCATACTGATGTACGACCATCATGTCGCCATGTCCCATCGCATAACCGATACGGTAAATTGCAAAAATGCCATAGAGAATTGCCGCACCCGCACCGATCGCGATCAGGCTGTCCATGTTCGGGCTTCTGTGCCATAACGTCTTAAATCCGTTTTTAAAATATTTGTGATTTGCGATCAAAATTGGCAGCAACAGTAAAAACTGCGTAAACGCATAGGTGATTGCATTCTCATTTCCATGCAGAAAGTTCATGGTAAACGGCGGCATCGGAATGTTGAGCCACTGATATATCATATGTCCCATGGACACATACATCAACGGTATCCAGAAAATCAGTGAGACGATCAGTCTCTTTTTCATGTTTTTCACATTCTGCTCTACGGCTGAAAGTCCGCTGTTTTCCTGACTGTCCGACTGTCCGGACGTTTTTGCCCCGGATTTTGCGTGCCCGTCTTTTACCGCCGCACCGTATCCGGCGTCCTCCACTGCCTTGATAATACCTGCCGTATCAAGTTTATTCTCATCAAATTCGACCTGCATACTGTTTGTCAGCAGATTCACGCTGACATTTTCCACCCCGGTGAGCTTGCTCACGCTTTTCTCCACATGGGAAGAGCAGGCGGAACAGGTCATGCCTGTAACATCAAATCTCTCTTTCATGTATATCGTCCTTTCCTGTTATGTTCTTTCCTGTTATGTTCTGCTTTTGAATATCAGAGCTCACTATTTCATCAGTTTCTTCAAAAGTTCGCACAATTCATCGACTGCCTCTTCATTTCCTTCGCGGATATCCTCCGAAACACAGGTTTTGATATGTCTCGCCAGAAGTTCTTTGTTAAACCCATTCAAGGCCGCCTGGATTGCTGACACCTGTGTGAGAATATCCACACAATAACGATCGTCCTCCACCATCGCCCTGATTCCACGCACCTGTCCTTCAATACGGCTCAAGCGTGTCATGAGCGCTTTCTTCTCCTGCTCATCACGCTGTTTATGTTTTACATTGCCATCCTCATTGCCTTTACAACAACATGTCATAACTTCCACATCCTTTCTGTCCATCGCACCCTCATTTTGTTATCTGAGTATTATTTTCTACCACTTATGATTTTGTCATTCATTATATTCAATATACCCCTGTGGGGTATATTGAATATAGTACAGGATAACAGAAAAGTCAAGCATCATTATTTACTATTTTTCTCATTAACAAATTTTCTATTACCGTTCACTTGTCTTTCGTTCCCATAACAATTCCTAACTTAACAATGCAAACAATATAAGTTCATGCTATAATATACATATGCAATGAGCAATCGAGAATGTGCCAATCGAGACTGTGCTTCATAATATAAGAAAGACTATAACGGATAATTGCGAAACTCCTAAAAACGTGAATGAAATTGTTCAAAATTAACAAAACTTGAGAAAACACTGGGGAGCGGTCGGCACTTAGAAGGCAGGTGCGGCATAAGCCGTGACTGGCTTCTTAGTACCGCTACCAGCGACACGTAGCGGAAGCGTGTTTTCGAAAATTTTGTTAATTTTGAACAATTTAAAGCAACTTTGCCAGAGTTTCGCATTCCCCAAAAAACCAGAGAAAGGACTTCCCTATGCTTTTGAAAAAAGAAAAAACCGCCCAGATCGATCCCCTCGAAAACTGGCCGGAACATTATTATGAAATAGAAAATGCCAAAGAAAGAAAAGAGAGCCTCGCTCAGGCGATCAGCCGGGAGCTGGATCTTCCAAATGATAATTACCGTATGAAATTGTTGGAAAAACGTTATGGAAAAGACGGAAAGAGCGATGCTTTCATGAAAGCATGGATGATGATCAAAGCATCCGGTGCCGCCGGAATTTCTTTTTTCAACAAACGGCATCTGCAAAAAGAATTAAAACAATATATGAAAGATCTCTGTCTGCTCGAATACGCACCTGAGAATGAAACAGAACAGACCGTTCTTCTGGCAGAGTGGGAAAATTTTGCGAAAGTTCTGCTTGCCTCCTGCACGGGAAGCAAAACTTATTGCTCCACTCTTTTTGGCATTGTGCCGATCAAAGATGCATCCGTTGCAAGAAAAATCGCGGAAGAGATCGACTTCGTCACAAGAACTTACCCACAAAAGCTTGAACTTGCTGACGAATTCGCTCCGTTCCGCGAAGTGATGGTCAACACCTACTGTAACATGATAGAAAATGGTTCTTCCTACTGGTACGAAGTTGTAAACTCCTGATCAGAGTAATCCCTGAATCAGGATAAATAAAATCAATACCGGAAGCACAAACTGGAAATATGGTTTTAATCTTTTTGCGATTTTAAGACCTTTTCCAGTATTGGCTTCTTCCAGATAGTTATCAAATCCCCATCCCCATTTTGTGACGCAGAATAACAGGTAAATAAGGGAACCACCCGGAAGCAACAGATTGCTCACAATGAAATCCTCACTGTCTAACACATCTCTGCCACCGATCAGGTGCAGATCACTCCACACATTATATCCGAGTACACATGGCATGCTGGCGATCAGTATGATCACACAGTTGACCAGTGCCGCTTTTTCGATCCCAGCCAAACATATCCATACAAAATGACATGATGTTTTCAAATACCGCAATAATCGTGGAAAAGCTTGCGAAAGTCATAAACAAAAAGAACAGTGTTCCCCAGATACGACCGCCTTCCATATTTACAAATACGTTTGGAAGCGTGATGAAAATGAGTTTTGGTCCTGCCCCGACTTCCACGCCGTAGCTGAAACATGCCGGGAAAATGATCAGTCCTGCCATGATTGCCACAAATGTATCCAGTGCACAGATTCTGACACCTTCCCCTGCAAGACTGTTATCACGACTCATATAGCTTCCGAAGATCTCCATGGCCGCAACCCCGAGACTTAAGGTAAAGAACGCCTGATTCATTGCCGCTGAAACGACATTTCCAATGCCCACTTCCCTCACCGTTTCCATATTGGGGATCAGATAAAAACGTACACCCTCACCAGCACCTGATAAAGTAAAGCTGTGTACCGCAAGGATCACGATCAGGCCAAGCAAGGCACTCATCATGACTTTGCTTATTTTTTCCAGACCATTCTGCAATCCTCTGCTGCACACAAAAAGCCCAGAATGACCGTGAGTATCATCCAGAAGCTCATCTGCAATGGGTCTGCAAGCAGGTTGGAAAATACTGCTCCGGCAGCCTCCGCATCCATACCAGCCTGAAATTCACCCGTCAGGAATTTATAAAAATAAGTTATCATCCACCCGGAAACTGTCGTGTAATACATCATCAGCATGTAGCAGCCAAATATCGCTGCCCAGCCGTGAAGATGCCACTTACTTCCCGGTTTTTCCAACGCCTTGTAACCTAACACGGCACTCTTACGGCTTGCACGCCCCACGGCAAGTTCCATCGTCAGAACCGGAAGTCCCATGGCAATCAGGAACACGAGATACAGCAGCACAAATAACCCGCCGCCGTTTTCACCCACGACATAAGGAAATCTCCATACATTTCCGATTCCGATGGCACATCCGGCACTTACCAGAATAAATCCCAGACGTGATTTAAAAGATTCTCTTTTCATAATCTGATCCCTGACTAGATGTTTAACAGATCACTATAAACTTTTAATGCTCCGTCTGTGTCATGTGCAAGAACACGTTTTGCAAGAACTTTTCCAAGCTGAACGCCTTCCTGGTCAAAGCTGTTGATGTTCCATAAGAATCCCTGGAACATAACTTTGTTCTCGAAATGAGCAAGTAAAGCACCAAGTGTCTTAGGATTTAATTCCTCACCGATGATGATGGAAGATGGACGTCCACCTTCAAAATTCTTGTTGCGGTCGTCGTCTGCCTTACCACATGCAAATGCTACGATCTGGGCTGCAACGTTTGCGCAGAGCTTCTGCTGGCTTGTGCTGTCCTGTATCACAACATCCGTTCCGATCTGGCTGTTCTTAAATCCAATGAACTGAAGCGGAACAATATCTGTTCCCTGATGTAATAACTGATAGAAGGAATGCTGTCCATTTGTACCAGGCTCACCGAAGATCACCGGTCCTGTCACGTAATTTACAGGCTCACCAAAACGGTTTACAGATTTACCGTTAGACTCCATGTCTAACTGCTGTAAATGTGCAGGGAAACGGCTCAAAGCCTGGGAGTATGGTAAAACGGCTGTAGCCGGGTAGCCGAGTACATTACGCTCATAAACTCCGATCAATGCGTCGAGCATTTCCGGATTCTCTAACATATTTTTATTTAAAGAAAGTTTATCTTCTTCTGCTGCACCGTCTAAGAACTGTGCAAACACCTCCGGTCCAAATGCCAGGGATAATACAGCTCCGCCAACTGCTGATGTAGAAGAGAAACGTCCTCCGATATAATCATCCATGAAAAATGCTGCCAGATAATCATCACTCTTTGCCAGAGGAGATGTCTCACTTGTAACAGCGATCATATGCTTAGAAGCATCCAGTCCTGCATTTTTCAATGCATCTTTTACGAAAGACTCATTCGTCAATGTCTCTAATGTTGTACCTGATTTTGATACAAGTACGAAAATGGAATGTGCAACATCAATAGAAGCTAATACTGCGGCTGCATCATCCGGGTCTACATTGCTGATGAATTTTGCTTCCATCTTGAATGTGTTGTTTTTCTTTGCCCAGTTCTCCAGTGCAAGATACATTGCACGTGGTCCAAGGTCACTTCCGCCAATACCGATCTGAACTACAGTTGTAAACTTTTCACCTGCTGCATTTGTGATCTCTCCGGCATGTACCTTGTTTGCAAAATCAGCAATTCTATTCTGCTGTTCTACATAAAAAGAACGCTTGTCAACGCCATCTGCCTCGACTGCATCACCTAACTGTCCGCGTGTCATATGATGAAGTACAAGACGTTTCTCGCCTGTATTCACAACTTCACCATTATAAAGAGCTGCAAATTTTTCAGAAAGCTGTGCTTCCTCAGCTAATTTTGCAAGTGCTGCAAGTGTGTTATCATCCACTTTTTTTGCAGCATAATTATATGCAAGTCCCTCTGCCATCGGTGTGCTGTATTTCTTCACACGCTCTGCGCCGTTTTCTCCGGACATTACTTTTGTCAGGTCAACCTCTGCAACCTTTGACAATTCTTCAAAAGAAGTAAGGGTATCTAAATTCTTCCAATCCATGATGTTATCCTCCTTGTTTTGCGAAGCAAAATGCGACTGCCCTTGCAGGAGCAGAGGATTTTACTCCTTGTTTTGCCTTTTATTTATACAACCGTGAAAAATTATACTATTAAATGTAATCGAATTCAAGTAGTGCAATACACCAAAAAAAGAGTCTCTTTCGAAATTTTGCTTAAAAATTTCACAAAAGAGACTCTCTTTTTATTTTCTATTTCTGATTTGCCGGTTCCATATTCACGGAACGTCCTTTGATCTTCACATTTTTCATGGCTTCTAATACTTCTTTGCCATACTCTCTCGGCACTTCCACAAAAGTGTATTTGTCGTACATATCGATCGCACCGACGAGTTTTCCAGGCATTCCTGACTCTCCAGCGATGGCACCTAAGATATCGCCCGGTTTGACGCGGTCTTTTTTACCGATGTTAATGAAGAGACGAACCATCCCTTCTTCGGCTCCGGTGTTATCCCAGTCGATCTCGCCATTCTCTCTGTCGTTTTCCAGATTCACCTGACCGAGTGCCTGTTTTAAGAAGGCTGCTGCGATATCCATTGCGGTGTAATCGGAATCATTGACCTGCTTTTCGATGATCTCGATCATCTCTTTTAAATCTTCATTCTCAATGATCTCACCGATTCCCTGCATTACTTTCTCTGCCTTGATCTGTGCCACATCATCGGTTGACGGAATCGGCATCGCCACGATCTTGGTCTTGCAGTAGCGCATGATATCTTTTAACTTGTAAACCTCTTTTCCTTTTACAAAAGTGAATGCACGTCCGGTACGTCCTGCACGTCCGGTACGTCCGATCCGGTGTACATAGTATTCATCGTCCTGCGGAATGTCGTAGTTGAATACGGCTTCCACATCATCAACGTCGATTCCTCTCGCAGCAACATCTGTAGCAATCAGGATCTCCACACGTCCGGAGCGGAATGCTTTCATGACACGGTCACGCTGTGCCTGCTTCATATCGCCGTGAAGCCCCTCTGCCATATAACCGCGGCTCTTTAACTCCTCGGAAAGCTCGTCTACCATTTTCTTAGTATTACAGAATACGAGGGAAAGCTTTGGATTATAGTAATCTAACAGTCTTGTCAGAACTTCGGTCTTGTCCTTGCGTTTGACATCATAATAATACTGCTCAATGCTTGGCACGGTCAGTTCTTTTTTACCACCTTAATGGTCACTGCGTCATGCTGATATTTCTTTGTGAATCTAAAATCGGCTTTGGCATGGTCGCAGAAAACAGAACCGTCTGTCTTCCATCTTCCGGGATATATTCCAAAATCGTCTCGATATCCTCACGGAATCCCATGTTCAGCATCTCGTCCGCCTCGTCTAAAACAATCGTATTGACTGCCTCGCAGCGGATCGTTTTTCTGCGGAGATGATCCATGACACGTCCCGGTGTACCGATAATGATCTGTGCACCGCCTTTTAATGCCTTGATCTGACGGTTGATATCCTGTCCGCCGTATACCGGAAGGATTTTCACGCCATGCATATATTTGCTTAATTTACGGATTTCTTCCGACACCTGAATCGCAAGCTCTCTGGTTGGTGAGAGGATGATCACCTGTGTCTTTTTATTATTTGGGTCTACTTTGTGAAGCACCGGGATTCCAAAAGATGCTGTCTTTCCGGTTCCTGTCTGTGCCTGTCCGATCACATCGACTCCTGACATCACAACCGGGATTGCCTGACTCTGGATCGGAGTCGCCTCTTCAAATCCCATCTCTTTGATAGCACGGAGTACCTGTGGATATAAATCTAATTCATCAAATCTTACTGTTTCCATATATTTTCCTTTCGTGCGAATGCGCAGTCGTATACGTTAGCATATTGTCGCCATTTTGTCAACTATTTTGTCAGAATACCCGTATCACATCCGGCACGATCTATGTACCCCGGCTTCCATGAAAAAGAAAGCTGGGTTAATATGAAAAGCAATCGAATACTCCCTGTTTTTCATCCATATCCAAGCAAAATCCAGTCGTCGTACACTCTACATGTATTTCTGTTTTTCCCCTGTAAAAATGTGATATGCCCGTCACCTCTAAAAAAAGCTGCCGTAGCAATAGTTCGATTGCGGATTGCTCATTATAACTTATGCCAATTTTCCTCTAAGGTTCCACTTTTTCCTGTTTTGAGGATAAATCCAGCTCCTGCCCGCGAATATCCGCAATACAGATATCATTTCTGCTTCTCTTCTTTACCTGATATAACAGCATATCTGCAGTATGTAGAAAATCCCAGCTCCTGTTTCCGTTCTCCGGAACTCCATACGAAATTCCCTGGGAGATCGTCACGATCGGCAAAGCATTGGAATATAAATGCTCCAGTTTCAGATCCATAATATTCTGCCGGAGTGCAGCTGCTTTCGCGTACACTTCCTCCGCACTTGCACCCGCATAAATGATAATAAATTCATCTCCTCCATATCTCGCACAGAACGTCTGTCCGTCTTCCATTTTTTTCAGCTCATCTGCAATTGCTATAATGCACTCATCGCCCTGCTGATGTCCATAATTGTCATTATACTGCTTGAAAAAGTCGATATCTAAAATCTCCATTGCAAGCGGAAGCCTGTGCTCATAACAGTAATCTAATACTTTGTCCGAATAAGCATTCAGGCGGTAACGGTTTGCCAGTCCGGTCATCTGATCTGTCTCCGACTGTTTCAGCAGCTTCACATTGACTGCTTCCATCTCCCTGCGGCTCTCATTTGCACGTTCGAGAGAACTTCTGACATAAAGCATGTTGACGATCATATCTTTGTTCTCGCGCTCCATGATCTCGGAAAGCTCATAATACAGGCCAGCCGCCTGCAGATAACCTGCATTGTCCTGCTTCTTGCGGTAGCCTTTGATCTTAATGGAAATGACTCTGCGCTGCAGATTGATCACACCTGAATTCTTCACGATCCGATCCAGCTTCTCAACGATCATCCACAACACATCATCCCGGCCGATCTCCAGCATCAGCCCGCAAAAATCACAAAGGTCGTCAAACACCTCCATGATCTGCACATTTTTATTGATTATTTCTACAATCTCCTGAATCTGTGCATCGCGTCTCACATAATTATGAGTCAGATGATAATATCTTGCCTTCAGGCAGTCCACATATAAAATGTCAATATCCTCATAATAAGACGCACATTCCGCATCCAGTTTTTCTATATAAACATGTGTCTTATCTAACATCCCCTGCAGCATATAGCAGCGTGCCAGATTCACGTAACTGGCCATCAGTCCGACATAATTTTCCTTCACATCCGGATTACTTCTGCAGTATGAATAAGCCTTTTCGAAATAACTTTGCGCCTCGTGATACACACCATTTTCCATGTACAGATTACCAAGATTCTGCATGATGCTGATCTCCATCTTAGTAATCCCATATTTACGGCAGTAATTCAATCCTGTCAGATAGTAATCCATCGCTGCAGACACATTTCCCTTGTTGACAGAAGAGATTGCCATCAGGTTGTAAGATCTTGCGATCAGCTCCCACTGTCCGGTCTGTCCTAGCAGATGGATTGCCTGCGCAATGTTGTGGAACATGTGCTCCACATCATTCAGCAGATAGTAAGTTTCCCCACTGTAAAAATATGCAAAACCAAGAAGTGCCGCATCTTTATGTTCCTTTGCATACCGTTCTATATCAAGACAGCATTTGAGTGTATGCTCTGCGTCCTTTCCTCTGCTGTTCAAAACTTCCTGTTTCCATGCATTTACCACGTCATTTGATCCATGAACTCCCATGCAGTCTCTTCCTTTCTGCCTGTTTTCGGTATTTCAATAAAATTTATTATAATCCAGAAATTCCGTGTGTTCAAGAAAAAGGAAATTTTTGCTATTCAAAAAATTCGATCGGATCGACCGGTACCCCATCTTTTCGAAGTTCAAAATACAGGTTACTGCCCTCAACAGAATAATATTTTGTCGGTTCCGTCACATAACCGATCACATGCCTGCCTCCACATAGTCTCCCACTGCAAACTCCGGTTCCTTAAGCTGTCCGTAGACTGCGAGATACCCATCTCCCAAATCCTCTGTCACGGTACATCCTGTCACTTCATTTGTCTCAATACTCTGGATTTTTCCTTTTGCAACCGCATAAACTTTGCTGTTGACATCTCCTGCAATAATGACTGCCGGATTGTATTTGTATTGGTCTAACGTCGCAAAATACACCGTCGAGTCCATGCTGTAATCTAAGATCACATTTCCTTCCATCGGCCATAAGATGCCATCTTCCGCAGCGAAATGGAGTGCCTGGGAAGTGTTTCCTGTCGGTGCTACCTCTTCCTGTCCACTGTCTGCTTCCTCACTCTCCTTTTCTACCTCTGCTGTCTCTGTGCTCTGTGTCTGCGGTTTTAAAATAGAAGCAACCTGATCTGCCTCTGTCTCTTCCTCCATTGCCACATCCTGGTTCTCCGTGTCCATCTCTGCTGCAATTTCCTGTTCTAACTGCTTTCGCTCCTGTTCCTGTCCTCTGCTATATAAAACAGTCATGCCGACTGCTGCAAGGATTACCAGCGTGCCTGCGATGATATACTGTTTTTTCTGCCAGAAGGCTGCCCATCCGTGATTCTTTCTCATATTTTTCACCGTCCATTGTTTATTTAGCAGAATACATTTCCTGCTATTAACAATAGTGTTGCCACATTCAGACGGTTTATTCACGTGAATTGGAATCGTTTTTTATTCCACAGATTTCACCTCTGCGCCGGGGAAAAAATACTGTAAAATGTTTCTGTAATCCTCCCCTTTTTCAGCCATTTTCTGTGCTGTATACTGGCTCAGGCCAAATCCGTGTCCATGTCCCTTCGTTACGATCCGGATCTTGCCCGGTTCCAGTTCTGTCACGTTGAAATTTGCGGATTTTAACCCAAGTTCTCCACGCAGTTCCTCTCCTGTGTAGGATTTTCCATTCATCTGCGCCTTTGTGACATACCCGGCGCTGTCCTTCTCTTCAATGATGATTTCCTGATCCAGATACAGCACCGAAAGATAATCCGGCGCCTGTGCATCCTCATAACATGCCACACCTGAAAGATAGGGCATATCCGAATCTGGATATAATTCTTCCATATTTCTTGTATTTCCTGCACTCACTGCATGGTATGCCGCATATATGTAATGATTTCGGTACTGCAGCGTCTCTCCGTCTGTCTCCTGTATCGCCTCCCTTATCTTCCCCTCTGCCTCGGAAAAATAGTCGCCCCACAGCTCCTGTAATTCGCTCATCGTCATCCGCCCCGGAAGCTCTGTCCCCATCTCCTCTGCTGCCTTAAGGTTTGTGCGGGCGATCACACACTGGGCTTTGATGCATTCCTCCGGTGCATCTGCGCTTATCTCCTTTGCGACAATGCAAAAAAGCATGTCCGCATCCTCCTCTTTTTCCGCTGTCCGGTTTACATTGCCCAGCAATTTTTCCAGCTGCATTTTCTGGCAAAAAATGGTGAGGAAAAGTGGTATGAGAAGCAAGAGGAGAAGTATGGTCAGCATCATGTTTATTCTTTTTGCCAAGTTTTTTCTGTGCATAAAAAATCTCCATCCCATATACAAGTATATGAGACGGAGTCAGCTTTTATGAATCAAATTTTATCAGGAGTTCCTGTGGAAAGTTTATGACTGACCTCAGGGATTCTGTTGTCTGCAAAAAGTTATGATACACCGATACGAATATGGCAGGTGCTTTCGAATGAAAATGCTCGGCTTGTTGATTTGTCTGATGTCATGTTTGGACTTTCTGATTATTTATGTTCATTCAGAGCTGGACACTTCACGCCAAATGTGCGCCCGGGACAAACTCATTGCGAAAGAATCGTGCAGGAGTTAATACAGCAATATTAGCAGTTGTCCAGTCAAAAATTATCTGAACAGCTTAATTTTTGACTGATTATAAACAATGCTGATAGCTGTATTTACTCCTGCCAGATTCTTGAGTTGAGTTTGTCCCGGGCGCACATTTGACGCGGAGTGTTCAGCTATGAATGTACATAAACCGTCAGTCCAAACATGACATCGGACAAATTTACACAATCCTCACGAATTTTCATTCGAAAGCACCTGCCATATTCGTATTGGTGTATTTTTACGTTATGATCAGACAACAGAATCTTTGAGGTCAGGCATAAACTTTCCACAGGAACTCCAGACTTCTATTATATTTTGCTGCCGATGATGTTGCTGAGCTGCGCGAACTGCTGAAGTGTCAGTGCTTCGCCACGGATGGTGACCGGAACGCCAAGTTCCTCAATGCTTTCCTGAATCACTTCTTTGGAAAGATGAATGTCCGGCGCATTATTCAAGCCATTGGCAAGCGTCTTTCTGCGCTGATTGAAGGATGCACGGATGATCTTAAACATTAATTTTTCGTCATTCACCTGCACCGGCACTTCTTTATGTCTTGTGAGACGGATCACTGCGCTTCCGACATTCGGGCGAGGCATAAAACAGTTCGGCGGAACGATCGCAACAATCTCGGGTTTTGCATAATACTGCACTGCAAGAGAGAGCGCGCCGTAGTCTTTGGTTCCAGGTCCCACCTGCATACGGTCTGCCACTTCTTTCTGCACCATGATCGTAATGCTGTCGATCGGCACATGGCTTTCAAATAATCCCATAATGATCGGTGTCGTGATATAATATGGAAGATTCGCCACAACTTTGATCGGCTTTCCTCCGTTTTTTTCCTCTGCCAGCTTATTAATATCTACTTTTAAAATATCATCATTGATGACTTCCACATTGTCGTATGCGCTGAGTGTGTCTGCCAGAATCGGGATCAGATTTTTATCAATCTCCACCGCCGCCACTTCTCTTGCATTCTCGCAGAGATACTGCGTCATTGTGCCGATTCCAGGTCCGATCTCCAAAACAAAATCATCCTTTGTGATTCCGGACTCCTCAATAATCTTCTCAAGCACATGCGTATCGATCAGAAAGTTCTGTCCAAACTTCTTCTGAAAATTAAAATTATATTTCTGTAAAACCTCTATGGTATTCTGTGGAATTCCTAACGTTGCCATATACTGCCTTTCTCTTCAAATAAACGATCTAAAAACTCTGCATACAGGCGGTTAAATGTTTCATGAAACGTAACTGCCACATTTACATCCTGATTTCCAGACATCTGTGCCTCCTCAAAAATAGCAAAGGCTGTCTCATATAAATCCGGGTTTTTGTCATAAAATACTTCCGTCAGACCATCCTGAAAGGCAAACTGCGCCTCCTGGGAAAGATTGTCCTTAAAATCCTCTTTGGAAATGCATCCACCCTCCTCGTAATCCGACAAAAAGATGTGTCCGCCTGCGGAGGTCACGAAATCCTCAAATGCCTCTTTTACATCCTCATAGGTTACCGGAACATAATTTTCCTCCCAGTAACGGTCAAATGTTTCTCTATCCGGAAATGCTGCTAAAATATCTTCCATACCTGCGCTCCTTTGTGTTTTCTGCTCCATTTATACTATCATACTTTGCAATCGTTCCGCAATAATGTATACAGGGTTGGCTCTAAGTGAAATTCCCTGCACATGTTTTCCACTTCCGCTAAATATTTTTTCTTCGCAGAGGACGGTAAGACCGGGCGGCGAACCGCACGGATCAAAATATTTTTCGGTGTGTGTTCAAAGTCAATAAATTCCAACAGCTGGGTTTTGTATCCGCAGCACTCCAAAAGATTCGCCCGGATCGCATCTGTTGTCAGCGCTGAAAAACGCTCTTTGATAATGCCATATCTTGTGAGCAGGGAATAATCCTCACTCTGGATCTGCTTATTCACCTCATGCTGACAGCATGGTACGGAAAAAATCATTTTTGCATTCCATGTAATTGCATTGTAGAGTGCAAAATCAGTCGCAGTATCGCAGGCATGGAGCGTCACGACCATATCCACGTCAAACGGCGTCTGAAATCCATTGATGTCACCAAGCTCAAAGCGCAGATCGTCATAGCCATATTTTTCCGCCGCCCGGTTGCATTTTTCGATGACATCTTTTTTCAGGTCGAGTCCAAGCATCTGCACTTTCATATGCCGGATCTCTGTAAAATAATAATACATGATAAAAGTCAGGTAAGACTTTCCGCATCCGAAATCAATGATGTGTATTTCCTCACCTTTATATTCCCGGATCGCATCATCGATCATCTCGATAAAACGGTTGATCTGGCGGAACTTATCATACATGGACTTTACCACTTTTCCCTCTCCGGTAAAAATACCCATATCCACCAGCGGCGGGATCACCTGTCCCTCATCCAAAATGTAATTTTTCTTCCGGTTATGCTCTGTGACTGTGTCGGGTGCTTCTTTTGAAGCTTTCGCCCTGAGTGTCACCGCACCTTTCTTTGAGATCAGAAGACTGTATTCTCTTTTCTCATCCCATGCATTTACCTGCAGGAATGTATCATGTATGGCTTCCATCAAATAGCCCTGCAGATCTTCTGCGCCAAAATTATCGTGAAACACCTGTTTCTCTGTATACTTTGCCGCCTGATAGCCATCGCCTTTCTTCTCCACCACGATCTTTTTGTACTGGCAGTCTTTCGCCATCGGCTTACTGATAATTATTTTCATGAGCGGATTTGCTGACAGCTTTTCGATTGCCGCAATCCAGTCCTCATTCGCCTCAAATGTCTTTTCTTCTCCCTCTTCATTTGCGAGAATCACAAGACATTTTTCTTTTTCTCCCGGCTGCCGCTCTTCGCAGCCGTATTCTCCATCAAAAATCTGTTTTAGTTTCCACATGATCTATGCTCCTTACTGGGATTCGGAAATACATTCCTGTTCCAGCTTTATTCCTTTTTGTAACATATAAGTGATGAGTTTTCTCTCTTTGTCCGGCAGTTCCATTTTTTCTAACTGCATCAACCGCTTTTTGTCATTCTCTGTCAATGGTTTCGCATAATCCTCATACTTTTTCAATGTTTCAATGTCCATTTGAAACATTTGAAATGGGATCCCTGTTTTTCTTTTCAAGTGTTCTAAAATATAAAATCCGCCTGCATCCAGATCTCCAAAATGATAATATTGTGCATCCGGCAATTTCTGATAAATCTGCATCAACAGATTTCGTCTGCTGTGGTTATGATAACCGCCAAGATAGATCACCAGACTGTGTTCCTGTTTAAAACGGTAAAAAGAAGTCAGATTTTCAATTGTGAATACTTTATCAATCGTCTGATCCGGACAGATATCCGGCGTATCCTCCTCACTCCCCCCACCGCAACAGCGATTCCTTCCGGGAAAGCACTGATATCTGCTGCCTGCTTCCCGGCGCTGTAAATCTGTACGTTTCCCTTCATATACACATAGCCCGGTGTTTTATAAATCTGATACTCCGCAAGAATTTCTTCATTTTCAAATCCTGTCAGTTCTTCATTTTCCTCCCGGAATATTTTACAGATTTTTGGGATCAGTGTCTCGAATACTTTGCTGTCATGAAAATGTTCTATGGAAAATTCCCTGATATAACATTCTTTCCTGTTCTGCTCTACTTTATCTCAAGTGTCAATCAGTTGTTCTGTTTTCCTGTGATCCATAATGTCGAGATATTCTTTTACTGACTGTTCGCTTTCCAGCCGCATTATCATGCGGGACAAAAAGCTTCTTGTTATCTCACCCTGCGTTTTCTGATAAAACTGCTCCAAAATCTGTTTTGTACGTGCCTCGGCTTCCCTCTTCGGCTTCCTGCCAAGCCTCTCATATGCCTCTTCCACATGATCCTCACAGAGTACAAGCTTCTCGATAATATATCCGGGCTTCTGGTTTTTCCATGCGATCGCGACCAGCCCCTCACGCTCCATCTGTTCTGCGGCTGCGTGAATGGTTTCTATCTCAAGCGAGCTCTCATCGAAATACTTTGGCATCGTCTTCTTATTGAACGGAAATGCAATATGGATCGCTCTCTGGTTTTCTCCTCTGGAGAGCTTACTGTTTTCGTATTTGTCCAATAGATCATTCAATATCTTATTTTCGACCGGATGCATAACGATACTCCTCCACGAAGCTTACTTTATCGTCTGTCAGTACTAATAATGTCTCCTGCATTTTCGGACCGATATACTGGATTTTATCCGGTGGCGCTGCGATCACGATCTGAAGCGGCAGTCTGTTCATAAACTCAAGAACAGCCCCGATCCTCTCATCATCCATATTGTTAAATGCCTCATCAAACATCACCAGCCCGATTGCCTCTCCGCCGATATTATTATTGTACAACTGGACAAAGGATGCGGCTACCGTCACATAGAACGGGGTCTGTGTCTCGCCTCCGCTCTTTTCCTCACAAACCTTAGAGTAAAGAGAATAGCTGCCATCCTCATGTGTGATCTTAATATCATAATCCATATAGGTGCGGTAATCCGTAAATTCATCTAATGCCTTGATCCCATTGTCCTGATCCAGTGCGAGCTTTGAAAATAGTTCATCAATGACTTCCTTATGATTCTCATGAAACAGACCGCTGAAAATGGACTCTCCCTGCACTACATTGAAATCGTCCATGATCATATCGTAATATTTTCCATAGCTTTTGCTCGGCAAATATAAAAATTCATATCTTTCATTGCTGAAGGTGATATCTTTCAATGCCTTATTGAGTTCTCTAAACTCTCCCTGTGCCTGCTTCATATTTTCCTGAAGCTTGGATAAAAACTGTTCCCGGAATTCTTCCTCTGCCGATAATTTTGCTTTTCTTACTTTTTCTTCATAATTCAGAAGTTCGGAGTTCACCAGTCTCTCCTGGACTGCCGCATACTCCGGATATGCTTCTAACGTAGCTGCTGCACCAAAATCAAATGCCGTTTTGTAATCGTACATCGCACTTGTCATTTTCTTATCCGCATTCTCTTTTGTTGTATTATTCGCCTTACGTCTCCGGTCAAAATTCTGCCGGAACTGCTCTAATGTCTTATCACCGGTCTGTTTTTCGTATTCTTTCTTCCAGAGCACGATCTCGTTTTCTGCTTTCTGGGCAATGTCTGTGATCAGTTCATTCTTGTGTATGCACTCATCCTCGCACTCCACAAGCCTGTCTTTTGCATTGCTTATTTTCAGTTCGCAGGCTCCGCTTTCCCTGTCACTTTTGGAAATGTGGCTTTTCAGTTCCTCACACTCTTTCCGCATTTCATCCGCACGGATCTGCTTTTCGATCATGGTCGTATTCTGCTGCAGATTACGGATCTCCGTCTCACATTTTTCAATCTCAAGTCCTGTCCTTTTCAGTTCTGATACAATTGTAATCCTATACTTCACATCTGTATCATCATCCCACTCGAGCCATTACAGCGTCACTTCCATATGTGTCATACGGTCTTTGCATTCTATTTTCTGCCGGTTTAAATCCTCCTTTTTCTGCAGTGCCTGCTCATACTGGACTTTGAATGCATTCTTGCCGATAAATGGAGTTGTATAGATTTCCGGTCTGATCGCAGATGCGACATGATTCTGATAGCGCATGCAATTTGGTGTGATAGAAACCGGATACTGTTTTAATTCATCCACTCTCTTACACATATGTACCTTACCAAGAACCATATTCACATACCGCTTCGCATAAATACTCTTCGACTCCACAACTGTTGCCAGACTTCCTGCTGGTGCAATGTCATATTCCTCGAGTTTGCCGGAATTGATCAGTCCCACACCGTATGCTTTCTTTTCTCTTCTCAGTTTTTCGTAAATACCAAGGGCAATGTCAAAATGTTCCGGCTCTACCAACACATAAAATCGCTGTGTATTCAGATAGCCCTCCACTGCATTTCTCCATGTCTCATCCGTGATTTCTAACATTTCACACAAAATCCTCGGCTTTGCCGTCCTTCCGATCTTGAGCAATTCCTGCTCCACACGCGACATCAGAAGCTGGACTGCCGAGGGATAGGAAAACCGGTGCTGTTTCAGATTACTGATCCGCTGCTCTGTCTCCTGCAGGTCTGCTGCGATCTCATTCAGCCGACTTTGGATCTCTAAATTTTTCCTCTGCAGTTTTGTACTCATATGCTTCTTGTAAGCGATCGCCCGGTCAATCAGTTCCTGTGCACTAACAACGTCCTCCGTATCCTTCAGCCGGTGTAGCAGCTCATCATACTGCTTCATGCATTCATCCACATCCGGTATTTCAAGCAGTCTTTTTACTTTCTGTCCTGCTTTTTTTCCGCTCTCTAACAGTCTTTTCTTTTCCTGATATTGTATTTCTTCTTTTTCCTGTAATTCTTTCAGATATTTTTTCTGCTTTTCCAACGTCTGGAAATCTGAGTTGGCGTTCAGTTCCGCTAAAAGCAGTGTACGGACTTCCTCCTTATTCTCCAGTTCCTTTTTCATGCTGCTGCACTTTGCATTCAGCTGTTCCAGACGGTAACTTTCGCGCCTGATCTCATCCTGCAGAACGCCGATCTGTTCTTTGGTCAGATCCAGATCCGACTGTGCCATAAAATATTCATACATCCGGTCAGATTGTATACAATCCACCACTGCTTTGTGGTGGCATTCGATCTCTGACAGTTTTTCAATCCTGTTTTTCACACCCTCCAGCGTTTTTTCCAGCTCCTGATAGCTTCTTACATTTTCGCGCAGATGATCAATATTGACTTCTTTTTCATCCAGCACATAGGAATAGACAAAATCCTTGATATCATCAATTGGTTTAAATGCCAGTGCCTTTGGAATCAGCTGGAAGAACTTATCCTCGATTCTTCCAAAACGCTGTTTCATCATCTTTTGCCTTCCGCATTCGTCTTTGCAAATAATTTGATGTTTTTATTGTTAAACGACCTGAATTCTGTGATGGTCCGTGGTCTGTTTCCGATCTTAAACATCTCATCCTCTAACATCACATTGTCCATGAGATAACGCACGACTGTCTCCTGCCCTTCAGTTGCCGAATCGATCACTGCTCCGATGACAAAATACTTTTCCTTGCTCTCCTCATAAAATTCCAATGCGACATGCGCACTGATTTCTCCGGTTCTCTCATAAGGATGATTTTCACGTCCGGTCTTACACCGGATATAGCCGGTCAGCTTTCTCTTGCCGTTCTCATGGGCAGCCTTATTAAAATGATTTGTGGAGCAGGTCACAACAAATTGGATTGCATCTAAAAGTGTGGATTTTCCGGCTCCATTTTCGCCGGAAATCAGAGTTGAGTCCCCAAAATCTATCGTGACATCCGAGAAACGATGCCAATTAATCAGTTTCAGTCTGGTCAGCTTCTTCATCTTTTAATTTTCCTTTCCTATAACTGTCAACTTTTTCATAGACACTTTTGATGTCCTCAACCCGCACTGCCATCAGGATGGAATTATAGATCAAAACTCTGGACTCCTCATTTTTCAGATCCGAATCCAGCAGCTCGATCAGCTGATATCTCCGGAAAAGACGAAGCGCATTTCCCATCGTTGTTTTGTCGATCATTTTGTCACGGATCTTCAGGCTTAAGAACTTGTCCTGAATATCGCCCAGATTCACAATGACTTCATCGCTCTCTGACAATTCTCTTTTTTTCTCATCAAACAAAATGCGTAATATCAGCAAAATAACGGACTCATATAATTTTAAATTCTGCCGGTTTGTGTTCAGGGCATTCGTGAGCTGAACAACGCCGTATTCTTCGTTTATTTCTAATCTGTAGCCGAGTACTCCAAGTAATTCTTCAAACTTTTCTTTGTACTTTTGTATAAAATAGAAGTCACTTCTTGTTGCCTGATTCTGTCTGCATATAAAACATACATTAATCAGTTTATTACATATTCTGCGGAATTCATCCTGATCCTTCTGCAGCATGCCATTTAATAAATCCATTCTGCTCTCCCTCTGCTATGCGCTGTCAGCGTTTTATGATTGCAAAATCCGGGAAATCAAACTCTCCACTGATTTTATTCGCACCTTCTGCCTTTTCAATTCGATATCGCATCTTTTTTCTGGAGCCATACAGTCTGACATAGATCAGCCTGATAAAATCATCCATTGTTTCCATCGGAAGCTCAGACGCATAGATTTTTGCCCTGTCTCCTAATTGTTCTTCTACAAACCGCTCTATCCGTTCCGGGCTTAAAATGCGCTGCATCTTTTCGGTCATCTTCCGAAGCTTTTCCTGCCGGAGTTCCACATCCGGCATTACTTCTGTCAGTTCCTGCGGATGAAACTCTTTCTTTCCCTCGATCGGGCTGTAAAACGATTTCTCATCAATAAAACTGCTTCCAAACAGCCTCACCAGATTGTCCAGATACTCGATCTCATAGATCCCATTCAGATCCAGCTGGCTCTGTTCCATCTGCTCTCCAATGTATAAAAGGATTTCTTTCATCTGTCCTCTGACATCTTCCGTCCCTGCCAGCAGAAACTTTGCACGGTTTACCGCCGCCCTCTGGTATTGTGTGTTTTTCCGGTTGATCTCTGCCAGAATATCATCCATATTCCGGAACGCTTCCACAATCTCATGCAATGTCTGATATACCAGTTCTTCTGCCTGCCCGACCGGTATCTCCCGGATCGCTGCCAACTCTTCCGACGTCTTTGTGATATAACGTGAGCTATGCCCATTTGCTTCCAGCCGCTCTATGATCTCCGGCCGGAACTTTGACACATTGTCTGAAGTCAGTAATCTGTGGTAAGCTTTATCTACAATATTCGTAATATAATCATTAAACAGCGCATTCATAATCTCCGCTACGGTCTTATGCTTTGTCAGTTCATCAATGTAATGCTTGATATTCGAATTGAGGTTCTTTAGTCCTGTGATCAGCATATCCGTATTATCCCGGATCTGCTGTAACACAACAGCCGGATGATCCGTATTGGTCCGCACAAGACTGTAAATGGTATAAATATAGCCCTGATATTCCACCTTTCGTCCGTCTGAAATCTCAAGAAGCGTTTTCATGACTTTTACGGCATAATCATAAAAATTGACTCTCTGCACATAACTCTTATCCGTCTCAACCTCAAGCCAGCCGTACTTCTCCAATAAGCGCAGCATCTCATTTGCCTTTTTCTGGAATCCATGCCATTTATGTCATCTTCCTCAAATTCCGCTGCCTGATTCTGTTCAAAATAAAACTGTAATTCATCCACAAGGATTTCTCTCTCGATCCCAAAGGAAAGCTGTGCACTCATTGCCTGAAACAACCGGCACAGACAGTCCCAATATACAAGTCTGTTCGGCGATGCCAGCGGTGTGAAAAATTCTTTTGGAATAATACCAAATAATGGATTGGTCTGCTGTGCCTGTGCGTCATCCATATCTGAAACTCCTGTCCTTCCCTCTATTATGCCATGGTGATCCGCTCAATTTTGCAGGAATGTTTTTTATAATCGTCCTTCTTTAACTCTTTGCTCTCATAATTGATCCCAACAAGTATCACTTCGCCCCTGTAATCCTTCAGGCTTTCGACATACTGTTTTCTTTTGATCTGTGTGATCGCTGCTTCCGCTGTCTGATTCCATTTCAGCTCTACAACGATTGCCGGTGTCTGTGTCGTTTTTCTTGGAACAAACACCATATCTGCAAATCCTTTTCCTCCGGCAAGTTCCCGGTATACTACATAATTCTTCTTCGCTGAATAATACGCAAGTGCGATCACACATGCCAATGAATTTTCATCATTATAGGCAAGTATGGATGTATTCTCCTGATGTGCATTCTCTATCATCCGGGCAACCGTTTCTTCCTCACCGCGGATTGTGGCTGCAAGCAGCTCTTCGGATTTCCGGATTGCGTCCATAACCGGTTCCCAGCCACCATCTTCAATACAATTAATAAATTCCTTCTGTACTTCCTGATTCGGGATATGAACGGTACATGTATCAAAATCATAAGTCAGATATCCCAGATGTACCAGAAGTGTCAAGACATCATCTGCACTTGCAAATGTAGTCATATCATTCTGAAATTTATCTGGATTTATCTCAATAGAACTTCCCGCAATCAGTCTCGTTACAAGTTCTTTCAAATTATACATATCCATCTGGATATACTTTTTTAATGCCTCATAAGTCTCTGTTTTGGTCCAATAGCTGTCAAAATCATGTCCTGAAAGTGACATTACGACTGATCTCGGATTATAAATCTGTATCCCTTTTAAATCATAACCGTCATACCACTGTTTCATTTTATCATATGACATGTCATACTGCGGGCACAATTCCTGCACTTCCTGCTCCGTAAATCCTGTAAATTCTGCCAGCTCACGCTGATTGGTCATGGAATATTCATCAAACATATTAAGGGCAGAATGTTCTCCATATTTTTTAATCGGAAGGATTCCGGTCATATAAGCCAAAATGCAATAAGGCTGGTTCTTTAACAAATCTCTCAGGAAATTCAGATACAATTTTTGTGCTTCTGTATCTTCCCCTTTTACACGGAAAATGCAATCCCACTCATCAATAATAAAAACAAAAAAGCTGTGTGTCTGTGCATAAATCTCTTCTATCACAGACACTAAGTCTTCTTCGTAGTACGTCACATCTGCAAATTCCCGCTTCAATTCGCGTGTTACTTTTCGTGAAAGCAATTCCAACATCTCATGTATTGTCTCTGTCCGCCCCAAAAACTGCTGGATGTTTAAATGAATGACATTATATTTATTTAAATGTTCTTTAAAACTGCTGTCATCTGCTATTTTAAAATTTTCAAACAATTCCTTCGAATCGCAGCCTTTGCTGTAATATGCCACCAGCATATTGGCTGCCATTGATTTTCAAAACGCCGTGGTCTGCTGACACAGATGTTTTTATGTTCACCAAAAAGTTGTGAATTTGTAAATTTAATCATCTCAGTTTTATCAACATATATTTTAGAATGAATCGCTGCATTTCGAAATTCTTCATTCCCCGGATTCAAATAAAGTCCCATTTTGACCTCCTTTGCTGTGACGATCAGTCCACGATCAACACGGTCTTTCCTTCAAATGCAAAACCGTACTCTTTAATCTGGTTTACTGTAATTCCTTTCATTTTCAGTTCTTCGCTGTATTTTCTTTCCCGGATCTGTGTGATCGCAGACTGCGCTGTCTCTTCAGACTTTTTCTTTTCTTGTGCTGCGCACTTTAAATTCCAGAATCACTGCGTTATCCTTTCCCGGATTCTTTGGTTCAAGCATGACATCATATCTTCCAAAACCACTTTCCCGGTTCGATTTCAGATAATATCTGTCCTGCAGATCAACAAGCAATCCTAACACAAATCCATGATAAAACCGTTCCGGTTCTGCCCCGATGCTCTGTCTCCGGTATCAAAATAACTGAATGTCTGTAAGGCCACCCGGTTCATATATTCATTCATCGCATCCACATCACCGGCAAACATTGCTTTAATAAAGTCATTGTAATCCGGTCTCGCCATTGCAAACCAGTCATGAATCATTCGATGGAACATCAGTTTCACTTCCCGATTCGTAAGTGCCAGCTGATACTTTGGCTCAGTTCCCTCCGGGATATCCTTATACTTTTCATAAAAGAGAACTTTTAAGTAACCACTTGCCAGCAGAAGACTCCACACCGCCTGTTCATTACCGTTGAGCTGATCATAAACAATCTGTTCATCAATTTCTGACCATATACACTCTCCGCAAAGCAGTTTCTCGAATTTACTCTTGATATTGCGGTTTCCCTCACGGACTAATTTTGCCACCAGACTGTTTGCACTTGTATTTGCCCAATATGTTGTGTACTGCTGTGAATCAAGATAATTTAAAATTGACCATGGATTATAAATATCTTTATATTCCCCGAAAATAAAACCATCATACCATCTTTTCACTTCGCTCTTTTCACTGTCCAGTCCACACTTTCCCAATGCTTCAAAGACCTCTGGCTCTGTAAAACCAAATGTTGTGGCATATTCATCAGATGTCGTTGTAACTACTTTCAGATTATTCAAATCGGAAAAAATAGACTCCTTACTCACCCGTGTGATGCCTGTCATAATGCCACGTTCCAATGCCGGATTTGTCTTGAAAGTTGAATTAAAAAGACTTCTTGTAAATGTCACCAGTTCGTCCCAGTAACCATCTACAAAAGCTTCCTGCATTGGAGTATCATATTCATCCAATAAAATGATCACTTTTTTCCCATAATATTTATATAAAAATCCTGATAAATAGTTTAATGACAGCGTAGCATCTACATAGTCCATATGATTCATGATTTTCTTATACAGATTCACTTCTTCCTTAATCAAAGCATTGCTCTCTGTTATAAAATCAAATTTGAAATATAATTGTGCAATAAGGTCGCAGATTTTCTTTTGTGTCAATTCATAGGTTGGTTCTTTTATATTTGCAAATGAAAGACTAATGACCGGATACGTTCCCTGCAAATTGCGGTATTTCTCGTCATTCCAGATTTCCAGCTCCTCAAACAGATCAGATCGTCCCGCATATTCCATTGAGAAAAACTGCTCCGTCATGCTCATGGTCAACGTCTTTCCAAAACGTCTTGGTCTCGTGATCAGTGTAACACTGTCACCACTATCCCACCATTCCTTCAAAAAAGGCTGTTTTATCCACATAAAAATAATGGTTTTCTATCAATGTTGAAAAATCCTGCACTCCAATCGCAACATTCACTGACATATTCTGCCTCCTTTTTGCTATCTTTGAAGAAAGCCTTTAGACTTATTATAATCTAAAGGCCTTGTGATCATCCTATGATATTTACTTTAAAACAATCGAAAGGCTCTCGCATATGCCATATGAAATGAATATTCGCCGCCCTTCTTTACTTCAGGCTGCATGTTTGCATAATTACGTTCCTTATATGACCAAAACATTTTATTCTTCCGCTTGCCATTTGGCAAAGTTTCATATATTTTATAACAAATGATATTCGTATCATATAAAAGCTGTAAGGCTTCACTCGCAGTCTCCATAAACGGTGGAATCTTCCGTCCTAATTCTCTTAAATACTTTATATATTCTAAATGTTTTTCCTCAAAAAATTTATAATTGAAATTTCTATGCCCCTGAAAATAATCAAAGAATATACTAAAATTATTATAATCTGAATCATCCATATAAATTAACATATAATCTCTCAATTCGCCTTTTAAATATGTCGAATAATTGGATAAAATACCTTCAAAATCAGAATGTTTAAACTGCGTACCACTTGTTGCATCAACCATCTCGTTTAACATGGTTAAAATATCTCTTGGTTTGTATAAGGAATACCTCAAGAATTCAACAAACGGATTATCTGGTGCTTTCCGTTTTTCCTGATATTCCACCTTGTATGGAAAATAATAATTCCAGCATTCTCCCAGTTCATATGAATAATCCTGCTGCTTCATAAAATAATCGTCTGCAATCTTAAATAACTTTGAATCAATATATTTGCGATAAGAAGTTACCCAATTTAACAACACCGAATTATTTCTAAGCTTCTGATTCATATTATGAACTGGCATTTTATACATAATGTCCGGTCGGATCAGCAACATAATTTTGATCTGTTTCTCTTTCAGGAATGATTGATTCATTTCTAAAACTGCATTTACCAGTCCAACCAAACACTCAAAATACTGCTCATTATCAATATCTCTTGGTCTTGCATCAATGCCATCCACAAACAAAATCGTTGGTTTTTTCAAATTAACACTCATAAATGCTTTTTCAAAACCATCTCTTATCTTCAAAAGACTAATCTGAAAACTCTGTTCCACATACTTCTGGGACGTTTCCGCAGATGCCTTAGTTCCAGTTGAAAACAGCCCCTGTTTCATCATCGAATTAATAGATGCAGAGGCATTGTCAACAAATTCAAAGGCATTCACAAATTCCGGTTTAAAAGCATCACTATAAAAAACATCTATTGCCTTCGATAATTGTTTATACTTAATGCTGCTGAAAAAAGTCTCACCATATTCTTTTCTGATCTTTTCTGCAAGAATCAAATAAATCAAATTAATCCATACATCTTTGAAACTTGAAAGTTCCAATGCTTTCTGTCTTTTCATATTAAGAAATCTCTGATACAGCGTATTTTCCACAAGTGAAATGGAACAAAAACTATTTATCTTATCAGATTTCGACATATACACCGAATATGCTGTTTTTCCAGATCCTTTTTCTCCAATCAAAAAATATTTATCCGGTTTGCAAATTTCTTCTACAATATCGTCTACCAAAAATATTTTTTCAAACAGATCTGTATCTTCATTTCCGGCAATGTAGTAATCGTATGCATCACCTTTTACCTGTTGTAATTCCTGAATTTTTTTCATAGTATTTCTTTCTGGCAAATCAAAACTCCTCCAACATAAAACTGTCGTTACTCCATACCTTTTTAGTTAATTATCGTTTATAGTAGTATAACCCAATATAGATTCAAAAAACGCAGCTATCTTCGATTCCAAATCTTTTGCTTTTTTATGTTTTCCAATGGAGGTGTTCCCCTCAATGAATCCAAAACGCCTTTTACTGTTCTGCTCTGTAAAACAATCCAATACATTTCCTGCTAAATCCAATATTCCTCTTTCATTTTCCAGACTTGTCAGCCCATCAATTTCCTGCAAAATCGCCAATACCAAGGAAAGTACTGGATCCTCATCATTGTCATTCATCCACGCATCATAATATACTGTTACGAATGGTTGTATTTCTATCTCCTGTTTTTTTCTTAGTTTTTCCCATGTTTTTTTATTTCTTCTCTATGTTCAATATTCTCATAATATGGGTTAAACGCTTCCAGTACCAACTTCGTTTGTTTTACAAAGAAAGTTTTTCCTTCACCCCATCTAGCATTAAGTGCAATTACATTTCCACTATCCAAAGAATTTAAAAATGATACAAATGAAAACACATCTGCATCTCTACCAATTGCATCATCGATAAATGTTGTATATATATTTTCTTCCGTTGCTAATAAATCAAGTGCCTTCATTCTTTCCTCCTGCTGTATTACTTAATTTAAGAAGTGCCGGTTACTGGAAGAAATCCATGTAATACATGGAAATGTAATATACCCCATACTGTTCATGAATATGTGAGATATCCTCCTCGCCTGCTGAATAACTTTTATAGTTCCAAAATTGCTCTATCTCTTTTTTGTCTTATTTTTGCAAAATTCAATTCTCGAAGCAAGGTATTTATTAATTGGTTGATTTGCTGTAATCTTAGAAATATTTTGAGCCACTATAAGAAACAATGACTTTCTAGAATTATAATTCGTATTTGAATGATTTATTTTTTCTGTAAGTGCCAAAACGGAATCTGTTGAAGCAAACATATCAAATAGCTCTGTACAGTCACTGTTATCATTTAAATATTTCTGAAAATAATAATTAAACAACAGAACTGCCCTCATCCGAACAACAAAATCCCTTCAACCTTTCCTCCGCCGGTCCATACTCGCCACACATCTCATAATATCGCTTTGCCTCATCCGTCATTCCAAGGCACTCGTAAATTACACCTATATTATAAAATGCCATATATGAGATTGCACCAACATTTCTGCTCTCTTTATACTTTGTCGCCTTCAAGAAAGCTGCAACTGCCTCCTCAAATCTGGCATTATTCATATAGATAAGTCCCATGAGGAATTGAAAATCCGCGGTATTTCCAAATTCATTCTGTATACTTTCAAAGAAAAGTGCATCAGAAGCCTGTCCACTGTTAATTAATGCGTATCCATATGTTTCTACCATATCAATCACATATTCCAGTTTTGGGTTTAGATCAAAAGATAATGCACAGGAAAAATAGACACACGCCTCTGCATAATTTCCAGCCATATAATATCCTTTTCCCAACTGATACAGAATATATGGCAATTGCTCCTCATGCTGTAACGTGTCTGATAAATCATCTCTGTTTCAATTATCGATAAAATCTTATTCACGCATTGCTTCTCATCATACTCTGGTTTAACTGGTACAAATGTCTTATTCACATTATCAGACAAATCTGCTTTTTGTAAAAAACTATTAGCAGGCGTTGTAATTCCTTCCTTAATAATATAATGTTACGCTCTGCCTTTTGTTTGCGTTCCCTTTCCGGTAAATCATAACCAGTATGTAAAATCACTACCGGTGCCTGATATGTCTTGTAAGCTTCGCCATTTATAGCGGTTACCTGCTCATGAATACAACCTTCATAATGAAACAGTTCTTTCGAAAAAATCCGATTGATCCACTCCGTATTTTCCTGTCGGGTGCCATTCCGCTCAAAAACATTTCTTCTGAAAATACGTCCTACCTGATATGGATGTTTCTGCAACTCTTCCTGCAATTTTTGAATATCCAAGCTTTCGATAAATTCATCACTGTCTAACACCATGACATATGAATTTGTTGCTTTGGAAATTGCAAAATTCTTAGCTACTGCGAAATCATTTATCCATGAAAAATCATATACTCTATCTGTATATTGGGATGCAATCGCCTTTGTATTGTCTGTTGAGCTTCAGTATCTACGACAATGATTTCTGGCATATATGGTGTCAGACATTTCAAGCAATGTTCTATATTGTTCTGCTCGTTTTTTACAATTATGCAAACTGATATGTTCATATATATTTCCTTTATATCTTATTCATAAATAGCTAATCATTAAAATCAGGAAATAATGCTTTACTTGCAATTAAGACATAAATCCCACTCAACCTCACCGGTTAAAATACTATCCTCGAATTCTTTAATTTGTCCATAAGCAGACTTTTTCCGCTCAACCTCATCCGTTAAAATGCTTTCCTTGAATTCATTAGACTTTAGTTTTTTCCTTTTCCTCACTTAATACACTAGGAGCATATATTCTTTGCACATGTTTCCAATCAATTCCTTGTATATCTATTTTAATCATTTGAATTTTTTTATAATCTGCTAAATCCTTAAGTTTTTCCTTTTCGATTGAAACAATCAAACGACATTCTTGTTCATAATCCCATGCCTTGCTTCTATGAACAAACGAATAATTCTCATTATTAAAAATATTACTATCCGTCCCAATGCTCCATATATCTCCCACAGGTCTTCTGACTATAAAATCATTATTCTTCTTTTCAACATAAACAACATCTATTAACTGTATTTTGAATTTATCTTTTCCCAAAGTCTTTAATGAAACAAATGCTCCTTCTTCAAAATATCCAACCTCTATCTGTTTAGTATTATCAAAAATTTCTAGCATAGCAAATTTGTCAAACTCTATCATAGCTCCTCTATGCTTCATTCCACCATACAACATCCACATAGCTACACTTTCTGAAGTGGAATAAGAGAAACAACGTCCAAAATTCAGCATTGTCAGTTTATCATTATTAAAGTTTTCTCTATCAACTTTATCATTCCAGTTATATCCACTTGATAAATATAATGCTTTATTTTCTATAATTGAATTCACTATATCAATCGTACTATACATTTTGTAAGAACGATGATTACATCCCTTTTCTCGTAAATAAGGTAAAAATTTTTCATCAATTTGAAGATACTTCTTCTTTTTCATAATCTAACTCCCTTCTCCATTCCGTTCTATAAAACATTTTTCGTGCTTCAATGAAAATTTTGCCTCTAAAGCTATATTTCCAATATACTCTAACAGCATTCATCATTTTTTTTGCAATATGCTACTGGCAAAGGTTTAGCACATACAAGTTCATAAATTTGTCGGCACTTTTGTGCATTCTTTTCTGCTCCAGCTTCTAGATAAATACTTTCTAATCCTTGCATTACAATTGCCTTATCCACAACAGCATGGAGTACAATTTCCACTAAAGCCTCACATGAAATTTCTTCACATAACGCTGCACTTCTAAGTTCTGCATAACTTTCTTTTTCAAATCCAAGTTCCATTCGACGCAGCAAAAACGTACCGTATGTACTTTTCATAGATACTCTGAAAATTTGAACACCCCTGTAAAAAAACTAATTTTTCTTCCGATGCTAGTTCCTTTTCATGAATGTCTATTAATATACCACACATTCATTAAAATATTGTTCATTATTCACACAAACAATAAAAGCTATCTTTTTTTCATTCACCACATTATACCCTACTGATATCTACCAAAGTTCTTTTCACCATTCAATAATTTCAACAAATCATAATATCCCAATTGTCCATTTGCAATTCCATTAACTCTTGAATAAAATTCACCCTCCCACATTGCATCAAGGCGTTTTAAGCTAATTGCATTTTCAAACTTTGTTTCAAATGGAACAAAAATTATTTTTTGCTTAAATGGCAACTCACTAAATTTCTCTGCAATTTCTTCACTTTCAGTCCACATTTCCACAAAAAGTGAATTGAAATTTATACGCTGTTTTCTTATCTTCCATTTTTCTTTTGCATCTTCAAATGTTTGATAATGATTAAAATGTAGTTTTACATCTCCAAGTAATCCAATTGGATACTCTCTTTTTAAATTTGGTTCATAAGCACTGCCATAATAGCTAACATCTAAACTCATGTACTCTTCAAAATTTTCTAAAAAGTTTGATATAGTCTGTTCCTTCTATAAACATATTAATAAAAGGTGATAAAAATTCTGCTCGCAACATATGATATGTAAAACCTGCCCAGCAATGATTTGATAAAATACTTACTTTTTTTATTCATTAACTCTACATATTTTTCAAAATCAAATTCTGGTATCAAAAATATATTCACAGAAAATACTTTTTCTCCATTAATCCCTATACGCATTAGAAGATGTTTCATTTGTTCAAAATTTGCTTCTTGTCCTGCAATCAAGATATAATCCCATTCTTTTTTAATGCAGCTTCTAATGAGAATAGCGGATACCCATCCATATAACTGGCAAATGGGGATTGCACACCGACACCTAAAATCTTTATCTTTCCTAATAATTCCTGATATTTTATTGCATTTAATGTATTCTCATAGGCTGCTCCCATATAAATAATAACCGCTTTGTACATTTCTCTCCTCTTCTGTTATAATTTCGTAGATATTCCAATTGCTTTATTAATTAACGTAGTTGCTTTTTTTTAGCACCAACTGCACTTAAATGATCCATATCATTAAAATCATCTATGTCCCAACACTTACATTCATTTAAATCTAGCACTTGTATTTTCCCTTTTATATCTGAGAGTGCATTATAAAAATTATCAATCATTTGTTTGTCTATGTAATTCCAATATTCTTTTGTTACCGGAAAAATACATATATATAATTTAACAAAATTTTTTTCACAGCAGCTTGCCAATTGGCTCAATAACTGAGTATTTTCTATATAACTTTCATAATATCTAATTTTTTTGTTATGTAATTCTGCCCTCTTTTTTCCCGCCTCCTCCCTCTCTACTACTAATAATTCATTCCATTCCTTCGTTTTATCATCCCACATTATAGTTTTTCAATTTTTTCCGTTCGTGGAGCACAGAAAAATACTCTCCAAATATTGTATTATAAATCTGATTTGAGAAATAACTTAAAATGCTCGGTATATTCCATATTACACTTTGTTTTGTTTCTATTTGTGGCGGAAGAATAATTGCATTGTGTTCATCTCCAAATATCGGTTTATATACATTCGATATCCTCGACAATTCATCTTCATTCTCTGTTTTTGATAAGTCTGAATAAAAAGAATAATATCCTAGTCCAATTATAATATTTTTAATTGAATACTGTGTTCTTCTTTTACATTCTTCTATAATTTTCAAAGCATAGTACAAATCCTGCGACGGTAATGCCAAATTCTTTGTATGCTCACTCTCTATTTTATCATCATAACCAAAGCATGCATAGGAAGATCCTACTACCAAAGTGTCATAATTTCCTCTCTCCCAGTCTTTTAATGCATTTTGCAGATAATAATAATCATAATTTTTTATCCAATTTTCTATTGCATAAGTTTCAAAATAAGAAAATATATCCTTCCACTGATATTTGATTGTACTGTTTCCGTTCAATATTTCAATTTCATTTGTTTTTAGTGTCTCATTATATTCTACACAAATTTCTGGTTGTAAAAATATCTTTAAAAATGAATTTTGTTCAAATGTAGGATTTATTTTACATTTCCACACTATATTTATCCTCCATTATTTTCTCACACTACTTTCTTTTAGAAGTTCCAATTGATACCTTCCTTTTCCAATCTGCATTTTCCTGTTCATAAAACATTTTATTGGTATACCCATATTTTTCACACAGAACCTTATAATAATCTGGATTTTCAAACACATCATAAAAATACAATGCTGCTGCACTTTGTATTGCCATAACTGAGACATACATAACACAAAAAAATTTTTCGCAAACTATTTCTTCCCTACTGCAGCCTTAGGATTTATTAACATAGTCCGAAACGCTTCTTTAAAATACTCATCACTCATTTCTTTCATGATTTTGTACCAAATATACTCTGTTTTCCATATCTGTTCTAATACAATTTACAGCTGTAAAAGCACTTACATTCTGATTGTTTTTATGATGGCAAAATTTCACAAGTGGTTCCTCAATAATATGAATTTCCCAGTTTTGAATCAATTTCACCCACATATAAAAATCCGGAAGTTGTCTGAAAACACTAATGTTTTTTTACACAAAAATTGGTATACTTCTGTTCTGATTAGTATGGATGGATGTGCTAGACAATTCCCATTTTTCCAAAAATGAAACATCCACTCCTCTTTTGATCTATTCTTTACTCTAAATATTTGAATATCTGTTAATTTTCCCTCTTCGTCAATTTCATCACACCAGGTAAAGCATGCCCCACACTCCGGGTGTTGTTCCATGTAATCTATTTGTCTTTCTAATTTCTGTTGTTCCCAAAAATCATCCGAACTAATTATTGCAGTATATTCTGTATCCGCTTGTAAAATAAACTCTCTTCCGCTTCCATGTCCGGAATTTTTATCATATAAATGAATCTCATCTATACTATTTTCATATTTCATAAGTATTTCTGCTGTATGATCTGTCGATGCATCATCAGCGACAATAAATTTATAATTTTTATATGTCTGATTTAAAACACTTCTAATGGCGCTTTCAATATAATCTTCGTGATTATATGCGGACATTATAATTGTGACTTTCTTATCCACACTATTTTCCTCCCAAAATAAAATTTCCCTTGTTATACATCAGTTACAAATTTAATTCCATTGTATTCCAATTATCTGCAATTTCCGTAATGCAAAATCCATTTTTTCATAAAAATGGATGGCACTGAAATTATTATTATGCACTTTTAATAATATTTTTTTACATTTCTTTTTCGACTATGCTCAATAACATTATTTAACATAAAAGTTCCAATACCTGTATGTAAAAATTCTCGTTTTACTGCAATTGAAGATATAAAGGCATCTTGTAAATTACAATAAATAGAACACGATGCAATATCACATGCATCCTTTACTATAAATATAGTATCTGCATTAAACGCCAATTTACAAGCATATTCATCTATATCAACGCGGTTTGTCAATGTCGGAATTATTATATCATCTACCTCTCTTAAAAAGTCCTAATTCTCTTATTGTACTCAATTCCGTTACACCATTCATATAAAAAAGCATTTTCAAACATATTTTTTATATCCTCATAAATTAAATCCGCGCATTGTTTGATTTGTGGTATCGTTTTTTCCAATTTCTTTTTAATTTGGTCTAGATTATTGTAACACTCAGTAACAGTTTGAATTAATCCTTCTAAATCTCCCGGCACACATACATATTTATCCATGTTTAGTAACGACGAAAAGCCATACATTTTGTCACTATATATAACCCGCCTATCATATTCAATATATACTGTTGGAATACATTGGCTTGTTGCTGCAACCGAAGCATGTACTCTACCGGTAATTAACATATCTAATTTACCAATAAGTGCCTTTATATCACATGGAAGCAATGGTTCATCAACCAATGCAACATGTTTTCTGTAATTTTCATCTTTTTCTATTAATAACTCATAAAACTCTTTTAATATTATATAATCTCGACCATTTTTTAATTTAAAGTTTGGTGCCAAATCGAATCCGTTTGTATGTGAAAAAATAACAATATCTAAATTAAGATTTTGTATTATATATTTTGCTAATTCCAAAAAAAAACTTTATATTGTTCAGGATCTCTCGGCCACATATCGTATGGTCCAACCGGCATATTGAAACCACCAAAAGTTATACCAACAACCTTTCTTTTGTTTTTTATGTGCATTTTCAATATACTTCGTCCATTTTGACTGATATGCCAAATTAGCTTCAAATAAAAAAGAAGGACATGGTGCCCATACAACCTTTGTTTTGTTGGAAATCTCCACTTTTCAAGGTTTTCTTTTTGACAATTTTTCTCTTATTACCACTAAGTTGAACTTCTCAAATACTTCTAATGCAAGGTTTCTATCATCCACCTTGTCAAATGGACCTGGTGTTACTGCATATAATATTGTCTTTGCCCCAAGCAACTGAGCAGCTTTCATTTTCAGACAATCAACCAAAAATCTCTGCTGCCCTACATGTTCCGCATTATCCCCCACATATCTCCTGATACATTTATAATTAAATCACACTCCGAAACCACTTTGTCATATTTTGATAAAACTATATCGTCCCCAGCACAATGTTGTTTTGCTTTTTCCACATCATAATATGCATTTTTACATCTTTTTCCAAATCCCAATTATAATATATTTCCATCGGAAGGACTTGCACTTTTTCCTTTCTTGAAAACTCCTCTGTCATCTGAAATGTCGTTAAGACCTCGTAATTCGGAAAATGTTTATGTAATAATCGAAATAATGGCTCTACAATATAGTAATTTCCTATATTACCAAATTCCAATCTTCCCCAATGTAATGTACATAATCCTGTAACTAAAATTTTTTCATTCACCACTCCTACAATATTTACAAATACTTCTATTATCTATTTTCCAATTGTTGCGCCGGGGCAACTCTTTTGGCATCATTGCACAATCCAACACAATATGCACATGACGTACTGCTTTTTTTATCATACATTTCCATCAAGATTTTTCTTTTTTTCTTCTATACTAAGTGATTCATCCATCAATGGTACATATTCACCTATTATCTTAGGAATTATCCCCTGTTTTATCCTCCAAAAGATCTTGAGCAACAATGCAATTCCCCATTATCAATGACAAAATATTTTCCAACTCGATGAATACACTTTTTGTGCATTATCGTCTCGCTCTTTGAGGTTATTCCATTTTAATGAATGATCTGTAAAGTCTATCCAACCATCATAATATAAATTATTTCCAAAAACCTTGATATTCTGTATGGTATTCCTCTTTCCTTTATTTCACATTCTATAGTATCTATTTTTGTTGATAATTGTGGTCCATAATTACTTAGAACAATTTTTGTTTTTTCTTTATTTCTTTCAAATAAGTCCAATAATTCCGTAGGAATTTCAATTGTTGCATTTGTTACAAAATCAATCGACTGAAATACTTGATTTTTATACTTATATACTTCTTTTAATATCTTACAAACATCTTTATTAAGTAATGGTTCTCCTCCCGTAACTGTAAAATGTTCTACAGAATCTACCACTTTAAAATAATTGTCTAATATTGAACAAGCCTCCTCATATTTCAGATTCGAAGGATCTTTGTAATATGGAATAAATGCAAGACAATTTTACATTTAAGATTACAAAATGTTGAAATAGTTAGTGCTGTCCTTTTTATATCTGTTTTCATTCAAAACTTTACCTTTCCAATTGCTCTGCTGCTTTATATTTAATTGATTGTTCTGTCAATCCATCACAATATGCACATGAAGTTGTACTTTTAGCATTCAAAAGATTATTTAATATTTTTTACTTTGCTCAACTCCTTGACTATCATCTAATAGATCAATATAGTCAACTTTTGAATATGGAATTATGTTCTCTTGAATTCGATATGCAGATCTAGTACACGTGTGTAATTTTCCTCTCTTAATAACGTATTTTTTTCCACAGAAAAAAAGCACACTGCGATGCTTGTTTTTTTCCCGGCATCTACATTTTTATATGTTTAAGACTATGATCTCTGCAATCTATCCATCCATATCTATTGTCTTCTGTATATAAAATAGCATTAATATGATGTTTTAATAAATTTTCATAATTAGCTTTTGCATAAATAGAATATTCCTCATAATTGTTTACAATAACTTTTATTTTAGAGTCTTTTTTCAGGCTATTTATAATCCTCGTCTGTAAATTCAATTGTCCCATTTGTTATAACAATAATTTCTTTGTTTATTCTGTTCGCATATTTTAATATTTCATCTAATATTGTACAAAAGTCAGGATGTAATAATGGTTCTCCTCCCGTTATTGACATCTTATCAACTGTATTTACAATTTTGAAAAATTTTTCTAACATTTTTTTTATTTCTTCAACTTCCATATGCTTATGTTCTTTATAATATGGAATATATGCCAGACATAATTTGCATTTCAAATCACAAAATTCGGTAATCATAATTGATGTACTTAATAAATTTATTTTTTTCAGAATCGCTCATAACCAATTACCTTTCTATTTTATACTCACATAACATTTCATTAATCTCATTACAACTGCAAAACATCATGACATCAATCATAGACAATGCGGGTATAAAAACTTCTCTGTTTTGTCTATATGGAATAATTTCCTGAACTAAAACTGCAGATCAACATCATTTATCTGATATTTTTCTCTATTAAAAAAGACATTCCTCCTGGAGGATTTATATATGTATTATAGCCTAATTCTTTCGTTATATATAACGCCCATTCCTCCGGTTCTTTAACCTCAGGCAAGGCTAAATTCATTTTCGAAAAAAATATCATATTTTATATCAATATCTAGATACTCACATGTTTTTACTATACTTTAATTGCCAAATCTGATATTAACATTGTATCTGTATTAAATACATCATTAACTAAATTTATTACTTTATCATAATTAGGTGCTTTTTTATAAATATTTAACTGACCTAATATTTTCACTTTCCAATCATAATTATAAGAAATAACACTTTTATTAATTGGCGTATTTCTATCTGCCTTTTTGTATCGGAACTGTAAAATACGTCACATCTCCATTTGTACTTAATATTCTGTTTCTATTTATCCATCCTTTTCTTTATATATTGAGGGGTATCAAAAAAAACAAAATAATCAGTATTTTTTATAAGCGAAAAATATCCAATATATGGAAACAAATATGGTTGCATTATAGCAATTTTCATACAATATTTTCCTTCCCTAATTTGCAGTTTTTATAATATCACATATATTTTTTATATCTAACAAGCTTAAATCTGCATACATTGGTACTACTAATACCTTTCCTGCTATCGCTCTGGCATTATCTAATTTCTGTTTTTCATAACAATTATTAAAACATGCTGCATCCGCAGTAATGGGATAAAAATACTTTCTGCAATTGATATTATTTTTTTCAAATAATCATATAATTGGTTCCTCGTCAAACTAAATTCATCGCCAATTATAATTGGAAAATATGCATAATTACATGTTGCAGAAGCGTTTTTATGAAATAATTCTATTCCTTTTATATTTTGAAACTGCTCCAAATAATATTCATAACATATTTTTCTTGCTTGTAACGTTTCATTAATATGTTTTAGATTGCACAACCCCATAATTGCACAAAATTCGTTCATCTTAGCATTTGCTCCAACATCAACTACTAATTCTTCCCCACGAATGCCAAAAATTTTTTAGATCATATAATTTTTTATACATAGCATGATCAGAAAAAGTAACTGCTCCCCCTTCTACCGTATTAAATACTTTTGTCGCATGAAAACTAAATATGGAAGCATCCCCGTAACTTCCAATACCTTTTCCTCTATACTTTACTCCAAATGCATGAGCAGCATCATATATTACTTTCAGATTATATTTATCTGCTATCTTCTGTATTTCCTCTATATTACATACATTTCCATATACATGAACCGGTATAATTGCTACTGTTTTTCTGTTATCAATGCTTCTATTTTCGATTCATCAATCGTTCCATCTGATATTTTTATATCACAAAACAGGCTTTAATCGATTTCTTACAATTGCATGTGTCGTTGATATAAATGTAAATGGCGTAGTTATAACTTCAGCCCTTCTGGAAAATCAAATGCTTGTATTGCAAGTTCCAATGCCATATGTCCATTTACCATTAATGAAAGTTCTGAAACATCTAAATATTCTTTAAGTTGTTCTTCCAACTGCTTATGATACATTCCCATATTGGTAATCCAATGCGTATCCCATAATGGCTTTATTGCCTCTATATATTCCTCATAGGGAGGCATAGAAGATCGTGTAACTAATATTTTTCATCCATTTATTTTTTCTCCAAACATTTTCTATGATATCCAGCCCAGCAAAACCTAGTATTTTGTTAAACACATCATATATCAATCTCCCATATCAGTTATCTAATTAATCCTATCCATTCAATCCTTATAGAACAGTAACGCTCAATAAGCCATGAAACAAATAATTACTTTGCAACAGCCTTTTTCCTCAAGTTAAACTTAATAAAAAGGCAATAATGTCATTTCATTTTTTCAAGAACAGCGTATGTAGTTTCTAAACTCTTGTTTTCATAAGAATGTTCATAAACGCGTGCCGTTTTTGAATAAATCTCTATAATATCCGAAAAAGTTAATTTCCCTTTGCTGCCACTATAGACAAATGCTTCAAAACAATTCTGCAAATAAAAAAGTGCGAAAAAATTGTACCATAAATCTATACGGCTGCTTCTTCTGGAAGAAATCCATGTAATACATGGAAATGTAATAAACCCCATACTGTTCATAAATATGTTCGATATCAACCTCGTCTATTGCAAAATTTTTATAATTCGTATTAGAATGATTCAGAATTCAAAATCAATCAAAAGTTTTTACAAGGTTTCATGATCTCAACAAATTCACATTTTCTCTGCAAAATTCATCTCTGGTTCCATTGAAACTAACTGATTTTATTTTAATTCAAACATACATATGCTATATGCTCTAATACTATATTCGTACACTCTTTTTTGTACATCTGGCGCATTTACACTCTTTCCATCCTTATCTGTAAGGTATGTAACATATTCAACCAATTTAAACCTACCATCATATCTGGCTTCATCAGGATTACAAAAGTAAAATCTATAATTTTCATTTACCAACGCTGCCCGATAGTAATCATTTGGGTGTAAGCTTTCTGTAAGTGTCCATTTTCTTCCTTGCCCTCCAAATATTTTTGGAAGTCTTCCTGATACATTATTTTCGTTATAGTTTATTCCTGCTAGTTTACACATAATCGCTGTATAGTCTAGCACTGACATTATCTCATTTGTTTGACCAATATGCTGTCCATCCCGAAACATATAGGCAATATTACTTCTCTCTGGTCCTAAAATTGCCCACCATCAGGTATCAAATATCCCTGACCATGATCGGAAAATAGTGAAATTATTATTTCATCATCTTCATAAGTATCTTCTAAAAATTGAAATAACATACCTAAATATCTATCTATATATGTCATCATTTTTCGTATTGATGTTGTTTTGAACTATCATACGATTGTTTTTACAGATGTCGTTCCACCTTGTTTAACATCTCTGTCTTTTTTACATTTAAACTCGTCGCTACGCTTGTTGGAAGTATTAACTCATCTACAACATCATGTAAATCACCAATGGTCATCCAAACAAATTGATTTACCTCTTTCAATGCATCTATCTCATCTATGACATTCCCTATCATTTTTTCTACCGAAAATCCTACATGTTGAAGCTGATAAATAAATCGATCACACCCCCTTATATATCCATATGATGGAATTATACGATGATCCCCTGAAAAATACTTGTATGGTATCCTTCCTGATGAAAGTATTCCATTAATGTTTTTACATCATCTGGAAGTTTCCAGTCGATTTCATTATGAAACATCATATGCTGTACCGTCGATAACCCCGACATTGCTCCCGCTATACTCGGATATGTCCATTCTCCAGAACTATACGCCTGTGTACATATCAAGCCTTTTCAAAATATCTTGCTGTATTTGGCATAAGTTCTACAAATCTTCCATTATTTAACAATACTGTGCTAATCCATCCACAAAAATACTTAAAATAAGTTTCTTTTTTTTCCTTGTCTTTTCTTATCGGTATTGGCTCACCATAATAACATTTATCTGAAGATACAATCGAACTTCCCCACATACTCGATAATAATAGAAATTCTTAGCCTGACGTTGCAAACACTTTACATCCTCATGTTGTTCATGATGTATCAGATGCAATGTATTTACTTTTCCACAGCTATTGGAACAATCCACTCTTCTGGTTCCTTTGGCAATTGTAAATGTGTATCTTCTAATACTGTTCTAATTTCTGTTTTTAACTCAATTGCCGTTTTATTATTTAATGCATTAATAATATAATTAGGTACCTGATATACCCCAATATATTTTTTTTTTTCATATTCAAAATAATAATCTCCTATTATATTTTGAAAAGAACAGAATCTAAGCTCTTTATAGCCAAATTGATTTGCCTCACATCCAAGCATATTGGGGATTGCTTCTTCAATTAATAATTTTCTTTTTTTTTCTGGCAATAATTCAATTGACTTCTCCAAATGTTTCAATACTGTTTGCATTGATTTTTCACATATCGGTACTATATCCTTTTCCTCTGCATAACCAGCTAAAAACTTAGTAATAGAATAATGCCTATATGCTTCTAAATATTTTGACTGCATTTCGCATATTTTTGCCAAATTGAAATGAACAATAATTAAATACGGATTTCTTCTTAATGCAACTTTTGCAATATTGTAGGCATCCTCTAATTTATTTCCCTGAACAAGCAATTCTATTTCCATTGCATATACATCTACATCTTCAGGAAATTCATTTCTATAATTCGATATATATTGTTCTTTTCATCATACGAAACTGCCTTTTCAAAAAGTACGTTCCACACCAATTGTTTTGCAATTTTTTCCATTATAACGTTCCCTCATTTGCAATCCTATAAAAATAAAATTTATTACTCATTCTTTGTACATTCACAAACCTGTTGTATCACATAATCCTGTTCTTCCATTGTAAGTGTCGGATATAACGGTAAACTGATAATATGTGAGTAAATCTCCTCTGCATTCCTACAATGAACATCTTTATATCCATGTTCCTGATAATAAGGGTGCATATAAACAGGAATATAATGTACATTCACTGCAATTCCGTGTTCTCTTAATGCCTCAAATACTTTTCTTCTGTCACAGTTTGTTACCTGTACAATATAAAGGTGCCAGCCGCTCTCTGTCTCCGGCAGCTGATATGGTGTGATAATATTTTCGCAATCAGCAAACGCTTCATTATAGCGCGCTACGATTTCTTTTCTACGTTCCAAAAATCTGTCCAGTTTTTTTCATCTGGCTGCAACCTAACGCACACTGAATATCTGTAATGCGGTAGTTGTATCCCAAATCTAACTGCTGATAGAACCATGGACCATCATTTCGTGTCATCAGATTTTCGTCACGAGTAATGCCATGACTGCGGAATAACATCATTTTCTGGTAAAATTCTTTATTATCTGTGACGATCATTCCACCTTCCCTGTTGTGATCGGTTTTACCGGGTGGAAGCTGAACGTTGTCATATCCGACAAAGTTCCTACTTTTTTCCCTTTATATACAGAACCAAGTGCATGTGCACCATCCTCAATGACAATCAAATCATGTTCTTTTTGCTATTTTATGAATCTCGTCCATATCGCAAGGCTGTCCTGCAAGATGAACTGCAATAATTGCTTTTTGTCTTATTGGTAATTTTTTTCTGCGGATATCTTCCGGGTCTATATTATAGGTTTTTGGATTGACATCAGCAAATACCGGTGTTCCGCCACAATATAAAACACAGTTTGCTGAAGCTGCAAACGTTAACGGGGTTGTAATTACTTCATCCCCGCCTGAATCCCCTGCTGCAAAACATGCCGCATGAAGTGCCGATGTTCCGTTTGAAATCGCCACCGCATATTTCGCCCCGACATAATCCGCAACCATTTTTTTCAAATTCTGCTATCTTTGGACCAGTTGTAAGATAATCCGATCTTAAAACATCTACAACTGCCTGAATATCATCCTCTTCAATTGTCTGTCTTCCGTATGGTATCATTATTTTTCCTCCTATGTTCAAAATATAAGCAACCTTTTTACATCTATATCCATTTGTTTCTGATATGATTTACAATCTATATTTATTATAATTTATCATCACAAGAAATCAATCATGACATTGCAATATCCATCTGTCTACGCTATTATATTATCATCAATTTTTTAGAGGTAAATATCATTGTCAAAAAAAAGTAAGTGTTATTATTCCATGCTTCAATGCAACAAAATGGCTTCCAAAATGTTTCTTATCCCTAGTACAACAAACAATAGGAATAGAAAATATAGAATTAATTTTCGTAGATGATGCTTCTACGGATAACGGTCAAACCTGGAATATGCTACAAGAATTTGAATGTGCCTACCCAGAAAGTATCCTCATACTAAAACTAGAAGAAAATATGAGACAGGGAGGTGCCAGAAATATAGCTTTACAATACGCAACTGGAGAATACATAGCATTTGTCGATTCCGACGATTTTGTCACATCCGATTTCCTTCAAGTAGTATATAAAGCAGCCCTTGAATATAATGCCGATTTTGTTCAGTTTGAATATTGTTATTACACTGAAAATTTAGGAGCTGTTTCTTCCAATCGTACCATCTCGCCCGAAGTCATAAATATTACTTCATCCATTGAACGTAAACAATTATTAGTTTCTGAAAAAATTACTTATGGCTGTTGGAACAAATTATACCGGCGCAGCTTAATTGAGCTTGCAAATGTTTCTTATGCAGAACATACAATCTATGAAGAACCTTTGTTTGTATATCCGCTTCTATTTTACGCAAACAAAATAATTATACTGGATAATGTACTTTATTTTTACAGAAAAAACAATACAGGTACAATGCGACATGATATGGAACAGGAGAACACTTTAAAAATGCGTGCAAATGTCCAACTTGCTGTTTGGAACTTTATGAAAAGAACTCCCTTTTTCCGTGAATACTATGAAGAAATCAAATTATATTTTCTTCATACATATCTTTATGAAACAATATATTTTGGCAAACTTCGTAATTTTAAAATATCGCTTTCTTTTTTCAAGCAATTAGAGGCTACTGTACTAAAAAGAAGTTTCTGATTATAATATTTCAATCTACAGTGATTTAATTCCGATGCAAATGAAATTATATAAAAAGCTTGGACATGACATAGATAAATTTTGGTTAGATAATTACATTGAGCAATTATAATTGCTCAATGTAATTATTTTTGACAATACGCAATCCGTATCGACTTATCTTTTAGCAGTTTTTCAACTTTCTCACATTTTTATAATAATCTGTCTGTCCATTTCTATTATATATATCACCTATTTTTTTTATCACATTGCCTTTGTCAACCACTGCCCTTGATATAATTTCCATTAATGCATCGTATGAAATCTCATTTGCCTTTATTGCAGAAATCAACTCAAAATACGTATCTTCCTCCATGTTTAATTCCATACGTCTTAAAAGGAAACGAACCGCCGTATATTTTGTATACATGCCTTCGTAATTCTTACAATTACTAAAAAAATTATTTGTTCTTTCCTTTTCATATATATTTTTCCAAATTTTAGCATTTCCAAAGAACTGTTTTTTCTTCCCGCTTTCTCATAAGAATCTATAATTGGAATAACCTGCTCCCAATTTTTATCTTCAATCATTTTTTTTTACCATCTGCAAGAAGTTCACTCAATTCATTCCACTCTCTGTCATATGTAAATTCAAACCCGTTGTCTGCATATAAATACTGTGGATACTCTTTTTTACATTTTTTCGCTCTTCATCATAATAAGTCAGCTTCTCAAACCCGCTCTCCTGAATCACCCAGGGTGTTTTCTGATAGGGAACTAAAACCGGTATCCAGCTTTGCGCATCTCAAATGATTGTGATACATCATAAAAATCAAAATGTGTAAATAAATCTTCTCTCCATGTAATATCATATTGTGTTGCCATCAAAAGTCCATCTACTGCTTCCACAATCACATCTTTCTTTGGCATATTCTGCTGTCCTTCCAGATAATATGCCATATCCGGATCCCTGCAATCCACCATTCCGATATCCCATGCACGATAAATCACTCCCGTTTCAGGCATACATGTTCCACCTATCATTCCTATCATTCCGACTTTCAAATTCTGTTTAAAAATTTTAATTATATTTTCAATAAATTGTACATTTCGTATCATTACATCCTGATGCATATAAACTTTATATTTAGCATCGCTATTATTCATGCCTGCATTATATGCAGCACACATAGAATCAGCTTCACGAATTGCAATAATATCTATATCATATCCAGCCGGTACAGAAAGCCTGTGAATATAAAAACAACATTCTTCAAAAATACTGTTCATTATTTACTGCAATTATAAAAGCAATCTTTTTATCATTCATTTGTTTTTACTTATTTCCCTTTTTCCAATATATTTTTATATTTCAACTTCTAACATAATACATCAGCTATTCTTTCCGTTCCATGTCCATCAATTAGTTTTCCCATACAATCTGCATATTTTTTTCTTTCTTCTTCATTCTTTATAAATATTAACAATTGCTTAACTATCTTATTTTCTATATCTTCAATTTTCCGCGCATCTCCGACATATTTTACTGCACCAATTTTCCCCCATATCATTTGCAAACTTTACGGTTATCTGCAAAAGAAAAACAGACTGTTGGTATTTTGCATGCACATAACTCTAACAATGTTGTTCCGCCAGCCGATACCGCCACCTCACATAATCTCATATAATCACTCATATTTGTTATATTTTTATGTAAAATAATATTCGTATATTTCTCCGCTAATTGTTCTAGTTCCGTTTCATGCTGATTCATGCTTCCAATAATAAGATGTATTTTATAACTTTTTATCTGCATGCTGTTCTGACACAATGCTGCAACTTTTCCTGCAACATTATAAAAATCTGTCCCCCCTGTAGTTATAAGAATACTCTTTTCTCGGATAACTTTTCTCTTTTTATAATGAAACTCAGGTCTGAGCGGGGCATATTTCATATTATTTAACAATTCAGTATGTGTATTTCTATACATTTCTTCATAGCTATCATTTTTAAACGGACTTATATAATGAATTACAACTGAAACATCATATACTTCTCTCTTCAAATCATCAATATAACATACAGTGCTGAATTTCCTCATGCTGCCAAATATCCCGCTGTCGCCTGATATGAGTCCACTACTAAATAATTTAACTTATAATTTTCTAATATTTTTGAAACTCAGAAATTTCATTGTCCAGATTTTTCCAGTCACTATTTAATATATAATATTGAAATCCTGCTTTCCTTAACCGCTCTGTCTCTTTGTCTTCTGCCATAAAAAAAATACATTGCTGCCCGCGTTTTTTACACTCTAAAGCAATGCTGATACAACGCATTAAATGTCCTGTTGCGATTACTTCATTCGCATCCACACGAAACCCTATCATCATTCTTCCTTCTATAAAATTTTTGTTCACTTATTTCATTTATGGAAATCGGCTCATAAAATGATATTCCTGCTTCGCTGTTTTCTTTAATAATTCGTAATAATATTTCGGTTTAATTCCAATTGCCGGTCGGATGCTTCTAACATTTTCCTCTGTAAAAGCTTCTCCTTTCGCAATTGATTTCACAGCCACAAAAGGAGAACGACGTAAATCAAACTATTCTTTTCATGCTCCGTCAATTCCTTTTATAATATCATTTCTAACATCTTTGACCATCTGTGCAAACTCACTTAATTCCATAGAAAAACCTGCATCCGGATTATCTATTTGCCTGCTCAGGCATACATGCTTCTCAATAATCTGTGCGCCCAATGACACAGCTACTACATCTGCCAAAGATCCCAATGAATGATCCGATAATCCTACTGGTACACCAAACCGCTTTTTCATATCGGTATAACCAGAAACATTCATATCCTCATATTGTGCCGGGTACTGACTACAACATTTTAATAATGCAACATTATAATTTTTCTGTCTGTGACATGCATCTAATGCCTCTTTTATCTCCTGTTCACTTCCCATTCCACAGGACATAATAATTGGCTTTCCCTTACTGGCAACATATTCTATCAATGGAATATCTACCAATTCAAAAGACGCTATCTTATAAAATTCAACTCCAAGTTCTTCCAAAAAATCTACTGCTGTTTTGTCAAAAGGAGTAGATAAAAAATCTACTCCAACCTCCTCACATTTGTCCTTCAAGGCTTGCTGCCATTCCCATGGTGTATATGCCTGTTTGTACAATTGATAATAATTATATCCATCCCACAGACCACCATGAAGCCTATAAGCATCATCATCACAGTCGATTGTCAGTGTGTCCGCTGTGTATGTCTGGATCTTTACACAATCTGCACCTGCTTTTGCTGCTTCTTCAATAATTTTAAATGCATTTTCTATTTTTCCTGCATGATTCGCAGACATCTCTGCAATTACATATATACCATTTTGTATTTTTTCCCTAAACTGTATCATTCTATAAAATTCCTTTATTTTTTCACACATTAAAACATCTGCAGTTGTTGCATAATCATCCGATGTTTTTTTACTCCTAAGAAACGGGAACATTTTTGCTCCATAATTTCTTGATATTTCCGCAATCTTCACTATCTTCACTATCTGTCGACTCTTTTCGCAGCTTCATTGATTTGGCTTTCCGAAAATTCTTTAAACATTTACAGGGAATCCGCTTACTACCTCCCCGTGCT
>VOFH01001457.1_pt1 | contig 49062 bp, 86 predicted proteins | sample 5384091 | NCBI WGS metagenome assembly VOFH01 (sample SAMN12384727, study PRJNA508395) | human gut metagenome | isolation source: healthy gut G | host: Homo sapiens
AGATATGCGGAAAAAGATGCTTTCTGGAACCAGAAAGTACAGTTTGAAGTGGTTTGAACGTCAAGAAAGTGCTGTCCGATAATGGACGCGCACTTTCTTCTGTATCAGACGGATTTTCCGTCCCAGCCTCTATTTAATCATTCCATCAAACACCACTGCCTGATAAGCCTTCAGCAAATACCGCTCTCCCATCTGCTGTAACTCTCCTTCGTTGCTCAGCAGACACTTGCCTTCGACAACCGGGATCTCCTGCTCTGTCTTTTGAAGTTCACGGCCACGGTGACGATCCGTCCCGTCCCATTCCCGCTCATAGGCAATCACTGCAGGCAGTCTCTTTAAGCACCGGGCGGATCGTGCCTTCTGCGAATACGGATGCATACGGTTCCTGATGGCGCGGCGCAGTCAGCTTCTTATAAAAAGCCAGCAGAGAATCCCCGCGTTCCTCCTATGCTTTCACATTGATCTCCCGGTAGTTTTCATTTACCTTCAGCCACGGCACGCCCCTCCGTAAACCGGCATTCTTTCCGCCACACCATTACTGCATCGGCGTCCGCGCATTGTCACGGCCCAGTTCCCCTCGAAGTATTCCAGCACCTTCTGCGGATCACCGTTCTGTTCCAGGCTTCCCGGTACATCCCTTGCCCGCACATCGTCCATCTCCTCGATGCCGGAGTTCCACTCTGCATTGGTCATGCCGACCTCCTGTCCCCGATAGATAAACGGTGGGTACCGCAGAGATAGAAACATATGACCGCCATGGCCGACGCGCCTGCAAATCCAATCTGATCCTTCCAGGTATTTATTGACGCGCTGGGACTGGTCATGGTTCTCCAGAACAGGCTGCTCCAGCCTGCCTCACTGGCAAAACGCTGGCTTCCAAAATCCGCTGCTTCCATCGTTCCACAGCCCACGGGAAGATTTTGTCCGCCTCCTTCCATGTTCTCCAGGTAAAATCAAAGATCATGGAAAATATCTGCCCTCCCCTGGCGTGTATCTGGGGAATGTGTCCCCTGCCAATGAGCCTCCGCCACGGTCATGCAAATTCTAAAATCGGTCAAAACATTTTGCCTTCATTTCCCTGGCCAGAAATCCCTGATTCCCGGAGCCCTGTTATACTTTTCAGCCGGGATAGCGAAGGCCATCCTCCTCTCCCCTGACGCAAAGTCCTGTCTTGGGATGAACGTAATCTATCCACTGGAACTGGCTACGCCCTTTTCCAGCCACCAGTTGATCATCTCATAGATTTTCTCCCGCAGTTTCGATTTTCCCAGTTCAAATCAGGCTGCTTTTTTGAAAACGTATGAAATACCACCGTCCATCCTGGAAGCTCCGTCCACACGGAATGGAACGGAAATTGACCTCCAGTTGTTCGGCCTTTCCATCCTCCGGACGTTAAAGTAGAAGCATCCCGCCTCACAGTCCGGGTCCTGCTTCTGCCTTCACAAACCACTCGTGTTCATCGGAACAGTGATTGACCACCAGATCCAGAATCACCTTCATACCTCACTCTTCTTCTGCCTCAAAAGAAGCCGGTCCATGTCGTCGTTCGTGCCAAACATCGGGTCTACCTGATAGTAATCAGAGATGTCATACCTGTTATCATCCATGGAGAACAATACATCGGGCATCCAGATCACATCCACTCCCAGTTTTCTTTAAATAATCCAGCTTTTCCGTGATGCCGTTTAAATCTCCGATTCCGTCTCCATTGCTGTCCTTAAAGCTTTGGGATAAATCTGGTAGACTACTGCCTTTTTCCCACCATTCTGCCGCCATAGTTTTCTCCTTTTTTAACAGTAACTTCTTTTATTTGATCGCTCCGTCTGTGATGCCTTTTATGATATATTTCGACAGCACAGATAGAATATGATAATTGGTATGATACACATAATCAGCCTGCAGAGGCCAGATCCCAGCGCTTCCGGCAACCGACCGAAGAAGGAAGCTTAAGCGGCAGTAGCCCAGCCCGGCTTGTTGATAATCAGGAGGGAAGCAGGTAATCATTCCAGATCCACATCACAATTCAGCACCGCAACTGTGATCAAAAATCGTTCCCTCATAAGAGGTGAATTACGGATGGAGAAGAACAGCCGGAAGGAACCACAGCCGTCGATGGTGGCCGCTTCTTCCAGTTCCTCCGGAATGTTCTTAATGAAACTGTGGAACATAACAATGGACATGTCGCTGCCGAAGCCCATGTACATAAAGATCGTCCCTGCGGATTCATAATGCCGATGCGGCTGGCAATCCCACCAGCGAAGCATCACACACCGAAAAACGGAATCAGCATGGAGGCCGCAAACAGGAAGAAGATTATCTTGCTGGTCTTCGTCTTATAGCGAACCTAAAACCCACGCCGCCATGGCCGATATGAGCAGGATCAGTACCGTTGCGATCACAGTGATCATCAGGGGAGTTCACAAAGATCTGATATACCTCCAGCGCCTCAAATGCATTGGGATAATTAGCCAGAGTAAAGGTAGCCGCATTGGGAATCCGATGACATCGGTAAAAATTCCCCTTCTGTATTCTTAAATGAATTCAGTACCAGAATATATAGATCGGGGAACAGGAAGAGACAGCCGAGAAACAGACCGGCCCCATGACAATCCTCGCTGTATCCCGGAATCTCACGTTTTACATTCTTTGTCTCTGCCATATTACATCTCTACCTCCTTCCGCTTTGTGAGCACCAGCTGGGTCACGCCGATAGCCGCCACCACGATCATAAAGATAATTGCCTTTGCCTGTGCAAATCCGAATTCATTGGCTCCAAATGCCGAATTGTAGATGTTGAGCGCCAGCATTTCCGTTGATTTATAAGGACCGCCTGTGTCAAAGCCAGGTTCTGATCGAACATCTTAAACGAATTGGAGATGGATAAGAAGAGACCGATCGTAAACGCCGGCATCATAAGCGGCATAATAATGCTCTTTAACATATCAACTTAAACCCGGCTCCGTCGATGCGGGCCGCTTCTTTAACGGATTCCGGAATCTGCTGAATCTGCGCTATGTATACAATCATCATATAGCCGGACAACGCCAGACCGTCAGGAATCAGAAGTCCTGGCAAATCCGGTGACCGGGTCGGCAAGCCATCCGTTCAGTGCCCGCCATCCGGTTGCCTTGGAGATGTCCCCGAAGATGGAGACGAATATGAACTGCCAGGTAAAAGCCCAGCAGAAGGCCGCCATTCAGGTTCCGGCATGAAGAAAAATTCCGCGAAGCAACGTCGCGCCGCGAAACTTCTGCGTCACCAGAAGCGCCAGGGCAAATCCCAATGATATTTACCAGCATCACCGCGCAGATGGAAAAAAAACAGCGCGGTAAAGCCGAACGCATGCATGAAGGAACTGTCTCGTAAATATTTCAATAAAATTTGAAAACCTACAGAATGTAATTTCACTTCCCACGATTCCATTCCAGTCTGTAAGGCGTAAAGAAGCCAATCAGCATTGGAATCAGAACAACCAGGGAAAAAAGAAATCAATGCAGGGGCCAGAAATATCCAGAATCTTGCTTTGCTCTTTTTTCATTATTCCACCTTCCCTCTTTCCGGGGAGAGGAAACTGCCTCTCCCCCTGCATAAATCCTACCGGTTTCTATTTGAGATTCGCGCATGGAAGCCCACTGCTTTATACAGCTCCGTCACTTCATCCCAGGTCGCCTGTCCCGCTAAATACTTCTGAACCTCAACACCGGGCAGCCTGCTGTCCCCATGTATTGGGAGCTCCGCTGTATACCCAGCTCCGTTCCATGGTATCTCCTGCCCATTGGCATCCATGATCCTCTGAGACAGCGGATCGCCGGCCTTTAAGTCACCAAAGTTGTCATATTACGGAGGAACGAATTTTACAGTCTTCCACCACGATCTTCTGTCCTGCCGGGTGGAATATAACCAGTTGATGAAATCCTTTGCCGCCGCTTTTCTGCTCGTCGGTAACCTGCTGTTGATGGCCCAGTAACCGGATACGCCTACAAAATACTGCCGTCTGCCCGAATATCCGGAACCGAATATGGAAGCATATCCAGCTTCGCCAGCACTTCCGGATCCGTGGTCTCAATGCCGGAGCTACCCAGTTGCCCTGCTTGATGGAAGCCACGCGCTCATCGCCAGTCCGCCTTCCAGGGAAGCCGTGTAATCCGACGGAGTTTAAGTTTGCGGTATTGTCCGCGTTGGTGGGTGTAGCTGGCCTGGAAATCAACCATCGTCTTATAGTCGGCAAAACCGGTGCCCGGAAGAACTTCGGAGTCGTAAGCAGCCTTTGCCGTGTCAAAATCGTGGGTCAGCGCCACATTCACATCGTGATCGCCTGCGATCCAGAGTTCCTTGGTCGGATACTCCATAACCGCCTCCAGGTTCGATACTTCTCCTTCATCTCACCGCTGTCAATCTTTGCCTTCAGCGTATCGAAGCCGGCCTTCATGCCCTCATACGTCATCATGGATTCAAAATCGACGCCCGCGTCCTCAAACATCTGACGGTTCACAACAAATCCGTATCCTTCCATATAAAGCGGAACCGCAAGCACCTTGCCATCCTTTGTAAACATATCTCGTGGTTCCCGGCAGTGCATTCTTAAGCACCTCCAGATCTGAGATATCCTCCAGGATATCGCCGTAATCCTTCAAATCCTGGAAACCGCCCACGGAAAGATGGTCGGCGGATCGGACTGCATCTTTGCCTTTAGGGAAGCTGCGAAGTCGTTGCCGGTTACCGCCTCCAGATTGATCTTCACATCCGGATGAGACTCCTCGTAGGCCGCGATCGCCTTTTGTATCCCTCGTTTGCTAATCTTACTCTGGTAAATCGTAATCTGTTTTGCTGATTTGCTCCCTGCGCCGCAGCCGGAAAGAAGTGATGCCGCCATTCCGCTGCCAGACCGAGTGCCGCTGTTCTTTGCCTTCATAAAAATATCCTCCTTCAAAATATGGAACTGTTCCATGACCTATTTTTAAAGTTCCACAATGTGTGAACTGTTCCATGTAATATACAACTTTCAAAGTATTTTTTCAAGTACTTTTTCACATTTTTCCTATAATCATCATTTTCACCAAATAGGAAGGCCGTTTTATTGCACATTTGACAAAAAAAGGCCGTTTTATGAACGGAGTGAAGTGCTTTTTTTTCGTCGAGGGATACGCCTGCGGCAACTGTTTCACTAATTTTCCTCCTTTTAAAAACCGCGTCTTCCGAAAAATTTCGGTCCTGGTCAGACGCGGTTCCAATCAGATTCCCCTTTTGATCCAATCAACAGTAAAAAATCAAAACTTTATTTCACTCCTAAATAGTATCTCCGTCCTTATAGCTCACAGGCACGTAGACCTTCCTCATTTTGTCCATTAATCATTTTTTCGCAATCAGACAATCATCGATTGTTTTTAAACTAATATACGTTGTCATACGCAATCATTTTGTTGCGGCACTTTCCTATTCAGTTCCCGCGCGGTCTCTTCAAAAAAGGCAGAGGTCATTGGCCATAATCCTGTCTAAATCCGGATATTCTGCCAGAATCTCTCGTCCGCGAATGCTTGGGGTAGTGGATAACATCATCCCACAGAAACTCCTCCGTGATGACCTCCGCCCCCGCTTTCCTGCATCTTCCTGATGAAACTTGCCGCGGATTTGCCACGGCCCGCCTGCCGATTAAATTCAGCACCTTTACAAATCCAGCATCTTATCCGCCGCGATACAGCCGCCCTGAGTACCGACGTCACCAGGGGAATCTAGGATATCCGGTCCAGGGACAGTATGGGTTTTGAATCTGCTCATAGTATTTATCCGGAAGAAAGGCCGCCCCGACAATCATACCGTCAAACAGGTTTCGTTCCAGCGTATCCGCCGTTCAATGTCCTTCTTTTGCGGATGTATTTTACAGCATCATGTTATATCCGTATTTATTAAGCTCCAGCTCCAGAAAACTCCCAGCGACGAAAAATAAGGATTGGACGATCTCAGGTGCCATGGACTGATGATTCCCGTCTTTGCTGATAAAGATCCGTATCCATTGATTCGGGATCGTTCATCCACGGCATCTTTCGTCCTTGCCACATATCCGCTCCCGTTCAGTGCGCGGGAGACCGTACTGGGAGCCACCCGGGCAAGTCTGGCCACCTCTCTGATATGCTGCCATTTTTCCTTTTAGCTGCTGCCCAGACATCACCACAGCGCCGGTTTCTTCTGTATTATCATACCATTTATGGAACTGTTTCACAATACGGATACATCACAAAATCCCGAGGGGATTTTTTAGCTATTTTTCAGTATGTATCACTGCCGGAAGCATGCTTTCTTTCCTTTAAGCCAATCCGAATTCTGCCTTCAGCTTCCCAAATCTAACCGTTTCATGCTTCATAACATCAAACGCGGATTGTAAAGACAGTGCTGCATCACATCTGCATCTATTTATGGTTAATATCCCTTACAGCCAGTAAGGAATTATCCATCTTGTTGCTTAAGCTGTTAGAATGTAGGTAGCAATTGGATATCTTCTCCTTTCTTGGACTTCGCGTCCGTAACACAGACTGATAACCAGCTCCTCATTCGCAGCGTTCGTTTTATGCAGGTTGAATCACCTCAGGTGCATTCGTGTCACACCACAGTAGATTGAATAGGCAATGAGTAAAACTGGTACTTATCCATTGCAATAATCTTAAGGAGTGACAAATCAATCAATTAAAGACTATGAACCGTCAGTTTTGGGTTCTATGAAACACAAAACAGCTATGAAGAATAACCTCATCGGTATCCACTGATTCGGCACATAGTCCAGTTCATCCAGAAGTATTGATCTTGTCCTCCCTGATCTTTTCGCATTTGTCTCTTCTGCCCAGCAGAGATAAAGCTGAAGAAATTTAGTGTTCCTGTACTTCCAAAAGATGATTTAACTGTATCCTGGGAGAACCACCCAAGGGCAGAAACCTGCACTTAATGGCCAGCCTCTCTGATATCCCGTCGTTTGGGCCATTTTCCGTCTGGGCCCCCCTTTCGAGATGTCACTCTGTTTCTCCATAAAGGGGCTATCACTGCATTTCTGTAGACCCAGGTGTCAATGAATCAGAACCTTGAACTGTTTCCAACTTTTGCCTCCTCCCTTAGAAAAACCTTTTTTTATTCCAGGTCATGGATTTCAAAACAAACCGCAGGATGCTCATAAGAAACGTGCCCATCATCTACATGACCGCAGGCGCCAATAAGTTTCTGGAATCTATTAGTTATAAAATATCTTATTCTTCAGAATAAGGGATACCATTATGTTTCAGACCAGCGGATAACGGTGGGATACCGAAATTCAATCAACAAAATTTTTCAATTGACTTTTATTTGCGGAGGCTTAATCAGTTGACATCATTCTAGCATAAATTATTTGACTTTACCATGGCTGAGAAAAGTCATCTAATATCAGGTAACAAATCTACCGCCCTGTGGTAAATCGCAGTGTAACCATTTTTATCAACGGCAAGCCATAATGAAAATAAGCGATCCTATCCTTAATTTTCATCCCTGAAAGGAGTTGACGCGCAGGAAAAGTACAGCATATCTCTCATTAAACAGTGTCAGGGAGGGGACACGGAAAGTCATAAGGGGGTTTACAGGCGGGAATAAAAACTCCGCAAACTATGGAGGAAAAACATGGAAATTATTGATTTTAAACGGGAATATATAGAAGAAGCGGTGCGAGAAACGGTTATCTCCTTGCTGCTGTGATGATAGGTGCACTGGCTGAGAAATTACTGAGAATCAATCTCCCCAGCCTCAAAGCACTTCGTCGGAACCTTCACCGGTTCATCACATGGCGCCGTCAAAGAGCCGATCCCTTATGAATGTATGAAATCCCTGGGATCCATCGTCGCATACGTATGACACGATCATGGCATTTTTTCACCTCCCGGCGATGCAATCCGGCCGCCGTTGTCCTCGCCGTTCTCATTTCTCTTTAAGGCAAAAATACGGACTTACGCCGTAGGCGAACATATGGGAAAACCCCTGTACATGCATATGCCGGAAGAGATTGATCTTCTTTCACCGGCGGAGATTCGGCATATGTTTAAGGCCCCGACAGCGTCAACGGCTTCCAAACCTTTGCCGGAAAACCGGCGGCATCCGTAATATATAGTTGATTCATAGTTTTCCTAGGCCTTAAACATGATTGAAAACCATTCGGAAGGCTGGATATATCGATTATACTTCAATCCCACCGCGGCACACTTTCTGCCAAATACTTTGAACCGTATACCAGCGGCGTAGTCCAGACGAATCGATGAATGCGGTCAGAACAATTCATAATCCAACACTGGGGAATACGGGAGAAACGGCTCAGCCGCATTTCCCCTGTCTCTACAGTTCCTCAATCTCCTCCAGAAACTTTTTAAACTCTTCCTTCGCCTCCTCAATCAGTCCCGTATCATACGTAGACAGCGCCTTCTCATACTTATGAAGCGCCGCCTCCATACAGCCGTTTTCTCCAACAAGTCCTACGCGCGGCAGCAGATACTTGTTTTCCTCCCGGTCTCTCGGATGGATCTTTAGTAAGACAGCGTCTCGAACGTTCCTTAATCTCCTCATCCGTCATATCCACATTGCTTTTCCTTAAAGACCTCCTTCACCCCAAGCGACTGAGACCACCTTTACACCTCACTTCCAGAATCGAGTTAATATCGTAGGTGTACGTCACGTCCACAGCCTCCTCACCGGCCCGGCCGGCACGGAACATCGATCATCAGCTCTCCCCAGCGACAGGTTATTTGCTGCAAAGCGGCTCTCTCCCCTGAAGCACATTGACGTATCTTCGTCTGGTTGTCACTGGCCGTATAGAGCCGTTCCGTACAGGCTGGCCGGGATCCACCGTATTCCGGTCGATAATCGGGGAGAACACGCCGTTCTCAAACACGCCCTTCATTCCCGCACCACCTCAGGTTCCCAGGGTAACGGCACAATATCCGTCAGGATCTCTTTGATGGATTCCTCCGCTCCTTCATGGCGCCCTGGACCGCCGCACCTAACCGCATGGCCTCGTCAGGATTCAGCATTGGTATCCGGAAGCATTTTAAACAGCCTGCTGACAAAACGGCGGATGACCGGGGCTCTTCGTCGCGCCGCCCACCAGCACCACCTTATCGATATCGGAAAGCCGGATATGGGCGTCTGATAAGCTCCGCTTTACCGGCTTTCGTATCCGCTCCAGGAGGTCCTCACACGCCTCCTCATACCGGGAGAGCTCCACATTAAATTCCCACGATCTCCCGATCCTGGCGTCCTAGGGCTCTGGCATCCTGTAAATCCCATCTTGCACAGCTCCGCCTGCTTATGGATATGGCGGACCGTCTTCTCGTCCAGGGACAGGCGGTCCAGCTCCCGGTGTTTCTCGAAGAAACATATCCTCCAAAACAGCGGTAAAGTCCTCCCCTCCCAGGAATTATCTCCCGCCACGGCACGCACCTCTAAAAATGGTGTCGTAGAGCTCCAGGATGGACACATCAAACGTTCCGCCGCCTGTAAATCGAACACCAGAAATCTGGCGTGCCCCGGTTCTGCGGTACAGTCCATGTGGCGTAGCCGCCGCCGTAGGCTCGCTGATGATCCGCTCCATCTTTGTCCCGCCGAAGTTTCCCCGGCCCGCTTGGTCGCACGCCTTGGCATCGTTAAAGATACGCCGGCACGCTGATCACCGCCGTCACCTCTTCCCCGAGATAGTGTTCCCGCACTCCCAGCGCCCGGAAGCACAAAGGAGGAGAGTTCCTCAGCCAGAAAGCTTTTATGACCCAAATGAACTGCTTCCTGCTTCCCATATCACGTTTAAAAGACGCTGGCCGTACTCTCGGATGGAGCAGTCCGCGTTCCACCGCAGAGTCCCCCGCCTGATGTTCCTCATCTTCCCCACGTAGATCTCCGTCGAACAGATTCCTCGAATCCATACTGACTACGGAGGGCGTCAAACGCCTCCCCTAGCCGGTTCGATGATCTTGCCCCTCATCTGTATAATAAGCCGCCAGGCTGTTGGTCGTTCCCCAAATCGATTCCAATGATCATTTCTTTTCTGTCCACTTCTTCTGTAAATTATCAAGCGCACAATGACCGCGATAGGGAATGGGATCCAGCCGGTCTGCCTCCCGGTACATGAGAAGCGCATTCTCCTGATCTCCCATGGCCTCATAACACCAGCCCTGGAACAGGTATTTCTCGTAAGCAGCCCGGTAGCGGCAGCCCGCTTGCACTGGTGTCCCTTGTCCATCTGCCCGAACAGCTCCAGCCCCTTCTCCCGTTCTCCATCGCCAGATACAGCCAGCCCATCACGCCTTCCCCTGCTGGTTTGTAGGCCATAGGCCAAATAGTCCTCCTCCGTCCCTCCCGGACTGCTTAAAATGCTCCAGCGCCGCCTTCGCATGTTCCTTTGCCGGACCGTATTTGCCCATCCAGGTAATACGCCCGCGCAAGATACCGCTCATAGTCGAATAAATCGCCGTGATCCGTCGTTCTGGCAATCGCACGTTTCAGCCAGGCCGCCGCCTTCGAATAGTTTGCAGTTGATCCATATAAGCCTGGCTAAATCGGACTGCTGCTCCGCCTTCTTATCCGCACCCGTTCTCAATCCCTTTCTTATAAAAATGCAGGGCCTTTTTATCGTTTCCTGGTAAAACCACAGATCACCCATACGGCTGTAATAATCGTCCATTTTCGTCATGGCCGTACAGGCCTCCTCCGCCCTGTCATACTCCCCAAGGTAGGCGTAAAGCTGGCCAATCTCCTTCCAGAAATGTAATCCGGAAACAGCTTCAATCCTTCTGATAGCATTCGATCGCTTTCCGGTAATCCCCAGCGCCTCGTAGCAGTCGGCCATATTGCTGTACGGAAGCAGGCTTTTTTGCTGTCTCCATATATTCCACGGCTTCTCGAAATATCCGATGGCCTCCTCAAACAGCCCAGATACTTATAGCAGCACCCCAGGATTTATGCGCCGCCCAGTCCTCCGGACATACTCCGAGCGCTTTCTCGAAGTCGCGTATGGCCTCGTCGAGTTCCATGGCGTTCATGTAGATCAGGCCACGGTGCGCAGATAGTAGCAGTTCTCGTAACCGCGATCTGACGGCTGATATAGGCGATAGAAGTGTCAAAATCGGCCCGTTTGTACTGATCCTCATATTTTCCCGGTAGTAATCCGCCAGTTTCTCGCAGGCATCCCGATATCCCTCCTGGAGTTCCAGCGCCTTTTCAAAGTTTTCTCGGCAGCTGCGTACCTTCATCTTTTCCTCATAACACAGGTCCCGGTTATAATAGAGAAGGAGAAGCTGAGATCCTCATGGCGCCGGCGTATTCCCGTCAGTGCCTCATTATATTTCTTCATATCCAGATAAATGTTCCGCGCACCAGCCGGTACGCATCCGGCCCGCATTTTTCGAATGGCCTCGGCCATGTGGGAAAGCGCCTCATGAAACTCATCGTTATCCCAGTGAAGGAGGGCCGTCTCAACTCCACCTCGGAGTATCCCAATATCCGTTTCACCCCTCGATCTCCTTCACTGCTCTGCACAGCTTTGGGGGAAGCTCCCGGTCCTCTTTCTTCGGCCAGGATTGCAGAATCTTTCACCTCATACAACAGGCGGCTGAAAACTCCACCCCTGTTCTCCTTGGGCCCGGTCGATGACTCCCTTGGCGTCTTCAAACTGATATGATAGAAAATACCTGCGCCGCCAAAGATACGGCTTATAATAGCCATGAATGTGCTCAATGCCCGGTAATCATCCACCACCTGCTGCCCCTTTCAGCTCATAACACGCCTCCCGCCTGAGGAGATAGGCCGGAGGTAATTTCGTCCTCTGTCATCTGATCACAGACATCTACCGCCTGTTCATACTGTTTGATTCGCAGAGAATGTGGCAAGGTACTGAGATATCCTATCCGCTCCTGCTGCCCAGGTCTGCCTCTTTGGCTGCCTGCTCCACGTAACCGGGCGCGGCCTCTGATTCCCCTGCTGAAAACAACAGCGACCGCCAGAATATAGAGGGCCTGCCCTTTCTCGATCTCCGCCTCCGGTTTTTCCCTGCGTGCCGTCGTCCACCGGTCTCGTAATCATACGGAGCCATTTTTTCCAAATAAGGACGTGCCTCCTCATGGCGTTCGCCTGAAATAAAACCCGTCCAAACAGATTGTTATAGCTGTATTCCTGCTCTTTTCCGGCGTATAGCTCTCCAGATACCGGATCGTCTCATCCAGCCGCTCGTTTGGAACAGGCCATGCCAGCTCAATGGCCCCCTCTTCTGCCGGAACATCCTTTCCCTCTCGGGGTGGTACTCCGGATTTTCACGAAGCCTGGCGATCAGCGCCTCATTCGCCGCTTTCAGGCGGCCCAGAATTTCTTCATCCCGCCCGTCAGCTCAGAATCTCCATCATCCATCTCGCGCCTGCCAGAATCTTCCCTTTCCATCAGGCATGAGACGGCGCCGATTTTGCCTGATAATAATCCGACAACTTTTCAGCACCCGGGTCCAGATGGTATAAGCCTCATCCCTTTTCTCCTCCATATAACGGGACACGGCCGATATAATAGGACCACAGATATAAGGATCACCCTCGAATCGCCGCATGTTTTCTCCAGCGTATCGGCGAGACGTGATGCACGGTCCAGATCATGCCCGCGAGCAGTAAGGCGCAGACGCTCCACCTCCCCATAGGATGCCAGACGCCGAATGCGCCAGGTCGTCCAGTTCCCGCTCACTCTCGAATTCATTTCTGTCCGCCTTCTTCACCGCAACAGCTGGTCCAGATAGCCGTCCACATTCTTCCCGCTGGAAATACTCGAACCGGATAAATCCCTCGTGTTCCACGTAATATTCCACATAATTCAAAAATTCTTGGAAATTTCTCCTCCAGAAGCCCGATATCCTCCACAATCTGAAAGCTTTTTATCCAGCAGCTGCCATATCTTCTGCGGCAGATAGACATGGTTCATCAGATAGACCAGAAGCCGCTCCTCTGGCCTCCCAGAGACGTATCCAGGCCGTCACAGACCGGATCCTCCAGAAGCTGCCGCCACTTTCTTTCATCGGTGCGGCCGTACACATCACGGTAGCATGCGTCAACCCGGTCGATCCACTCGTCGAGCTCTGTCTTTTTCCTCCGACGCGTCTCCTGCTCCGGATTCCTTCCTCCTCCGGCGCCGCCTGCAAACGCCGCCGCAGTCTCATACGCCGTCCGAAGCCGCTTAAAGCCCTCCGGATCATCCTCCGGATTCGTCTCGCTAAAAGGCGCATGTAAGCCATTTTCACGGCGCGTCTCATCCTTCGTCTCTTCGATGCCCAGAATATGAAAACTCATCTCTTTTTCCATAAGATCCCTGCCTTACTTTATCGTTCAGTTTATAGTAAAACATGTACTGCTGCAGAATCCCCTGCGTACCCCCTGTACTGCCGTTCGAGGGGAAAACCGCCCGGATAATAGGCATTCACGATCTGCTTTCATGAGTGTCCACCGGAAATGCTTCCACTGGTGAAGCCCGAATAAGCAGACGCAGTCGGCTCACCTTTCCTGCCGATTCCAAATTCCGCGGTAAGCATGCCGTGAGCCGTGTGGTAGTCGGCGGCGCAGATCATCGAGCCACGCCGCACCGTCCGGGACCGCTGCATTTTCAGCGCCATGGCCCATATGTACTTATCCCGGTACCCGAGTCCCAGGCCGCCGAGCCCCTTCCCGGGCCGCCTGTAGCCACTGCCCCGGCCTCCGGAAACGCATTCAATACGTCTCTCTCCACCGATTTCACGCCTTCGGTTCCAAACCAGGACCAGCCTGGTGCCCGCTTTTCCTGGTTCGAATTTCCACACAGCGCATCTACGCTGTTTCGAATCCTGGAGATATTATTGTTCTGCGAAATCAGGAAGGTGACGATCATCTCCCACAGATCCTGACGGAGGATCCTCACGCCCCCGCCAAAGGCCATGGCCGCCTGCAGGTACTCATCCTCCGGGTCCACCGAACGCTTCACCGCTTCATAGTCGGTATCCATATCAAAATAGGAACGCCAGATCCTTCAAATTCAGCTTTCCTCACAGGAAAACAGAAAGCGGCTTTTTTGTCCTGCATGATTTCCACATACTGTTCTCCTGCCGCAGCGACCATATTCCGCTGCATCTGCTTCCGCGGCGGGCCGCATGCGAAGCACTGACCGGATTTCGCCAGCTGGGCTCCAGATCCATTTTTATCTCTGTCTCATTTATTCCATTCTGCTGACGCGGCACGCACTCTAGTTCCTGTTCAAACGCTTTAGAGCCGCACGGAGCGCCGCCTCATCGCCATCGGCAAAGCAGTATCCATCCATGCCGCAGGCCTGGCGCCTCAATATTCACCATCACATCGTCGATGAAAAGCACTCCTCCGGCTTTAATGGAACCGGTCAAACAGGTGCTGATACATCTCAGCCTGCGCTTAATGCATTTCACCTCCGCCGAAAAGAGAATTCCGTCAAAGCATTCCGATGCCCGGGATAATCCGGTAACATTCCAGAAGCCGTACCGATGCGTTGGAACAGAGGTAGATTCCGTACCCCATCGCCTTCAGTTCCCGGACCAGCTCCCCCATACTCTCCATAGGCCACATGTTGTACTCATGCCAGTGCGCCAGGCAGAGGGCCGCCATCTCCTTTGGCATGATCCGTTTCCAGTCTGGCCTGCATCCGCTGTAAGGCCTCTTCCTGAAATCACACCATGTCCAGCATCAGCCATTCCGGCGACACAAAACACGCTGGTGCAGACCGCTTTTTCTCCTCCTCATTGTCCATAAAATGGCTGCAGACTCTGTCCGCATCGTAGCCGACCAGCACTTTTCCCATGTCAAATACAATATTCTTTATCATCTTCTTATCTCCCGTCTCTTATAGTTACAGATGACTACATTGTATCGGATATTCCCCTTTCCGTCAAGAAAACACACACAGCACGGCTGCCTCATTCCGCTCCATCTGCAAAAAATTCCCCTGCCCTGTACCTGGACAGCCAGGATCAGTCACGCCATGGTTCCCGGACGGGGAGAGTGCTGTATGGAAACATTATTTGGGGGTGCTTCCTCAATTACAGGAAAATTATACCGCCTCCGTCCCATTCTTACAATAGCTTTTCCCGATCTTCACGTTTTCTTTACATGCCCCTCCTCCGGCCTGCTCATTGCCTTCAAAAAATACCTGCAAAACATAAAAAGGCGGATAAGGATCAAAAAGTAGATTGACAAAATTTCCCTGCCGTTCTATGATTAGTAATAGTTACTATTATATCTTACCCAGGAGGAAATATATTCCACATGAGCAAACATCTCTTTACCGACATCCGGGTTCCCATCGAACCTGACAATCCTCTGTTATGCGGCATGAGGAATTGTGCATCAAATGCGGCCAGTGTAAAACGGTTCTGTACCGAATCCATCGGGGTAGCCGGCTATTACGATCTGAAGACGTGGGCGACACCGCCATCTGTATCCACTGCGGTCCAGTGCGCCAATGTCTGTCCTGCTTGGCTGTATTGGAAGTTCCTGAATGGGAACGCGTAAAAAGCGGCCGTAAACGATCCTGGCAAATTGTCATCTTCTCCACATCGCCGTCTGTGCGTGTAGCTCTTCGGGGAAGAATTGGCATGGAGGAGGGGAGCTTTGTGGAAGGCCGCATGGTTGCACTGCCCGTGCTCTGGGCGGTGATTACATACTGGATACCAACTTTGCAGCAGACTTAACCATCATGGAAGAGGCCAACGAACTGATCCGCCGTTTAACAGCAGCAATATCCCCATTCCCCAGCTCACCAGCTGTTGTCCCGCCTGTAAAATTTGTGGAGACGTATTATCCCGAATTCAAGGAAAATCTCTCCACCTCCAAAAGCCCCATCGGTATGCAGGGCCGACTATCAAGACGTATTTTGCCAATCCAGGAAAATCTGGATCCGAAAAAAGATTGTGAACGTAGCGGTCACCCCTGTACCGCGAAGAAATTCGAGATACGGCGCGAGGAGATGTGCTCCGCAGGCATGCTGGGAATCGAAGGCATGCGTGATATGGACTCATGTCATCACCACAGAGAGCTGGCCCAGTGGGCCCGTGCGGAAGGGATTGATTTCCCTGCCCTGGAGCCCTCCGGATACGATCCGTTTATGGGAACAGGATCCGGCGCAGGAGTCATCTTCGGCAATACCGGCGGCGTCATGGAAGCCGCGGTCCGCACCGCCTATGCTGTACTCACAGGCGAACCGGTTCCCGATGACCTCTATGATCTTAAAGAAGTCCGAGGGCTGTCCGGTACAAAGGAGGCCTCTCTGACCATCGCCGGAACCAGACTGGATATAGCCGTCGTCTACGGCACCGCCAATGCAAGGCGCCTGCTGGACAGCATCAAGCGCGGTGAGAAATTCTATCAGTTCATCGAAGTCATGACCTGTCCTGGCGGATGCATCGGAGGCGGCGGACAGCCAAAGGATAAGAACTTCTCAGGCGACGGACTGCGCCAGAAACGAATCGACGGCCTCTATGCAAGAGACCGCCAGATGAAGCTCCGTTTATCCCATGAAAACCGCAGATAAAGGAAATTTATAAAAAATTCTATGAGAAGCCGCTGAGCCCTCTCGCCGAGGAGATGCTTCACACCTCCTACATCGACAGAAGCGGCGATTTAGGCAATTAACCCTCAGACACCGTACCGTCTCAAGCGTACCGGTGGTTGTTTCAATCCCTTAGCAGCTCATGGCGGCGTTTAAACCAGAAGTAATATGGAACTTCCGCCATCAGCATAAAGCTCCAGCCGATCAGGCAGGAGCAGGCGACCCCCGTCATCCCCATCCGCGGCACCAGAAGATAGACAAAGACAACGCGGAAGGAGATCTGGATCAGCGTGGAGACCAGCGTAATCGACATATTCCCCATTCCCCTGAAAAACCCCTGGATTCCGTTGGTAAACGCCGGCATCAGATAGAAGAATGCCATCAGGCTCAAATACTCCACGCCGGGCGCCACCATCTTCGTATCTCCATCCGATACAAACAGCCTCATCAAAGGCTCCTTCATCAGCAGAATCACGGTGCAGATGATAACCCAGTACCCCGCTTCCACAAGGAGTCCGTACCGAAACCCTTTCTTAACCCGTTCTTTCTTCCCTGCGCCCCTGTTCTGGGCGATAAATGTCATCATACCACTCGAGATACTCTGTTCCGGAGTAAATGCAAAATCGTCCACCCGGTTCACCGCATTAAATGCCGCTATCGTACTGACCCCCAGCGGATTGATGGCCCCCTGGATCAGAAGCTTGCCAATGGGCTGGCAGGACTGCTGCAGCGCTGTGATGGAGCCGTGCTTCAGAGTCAGCTTCAACAGTTCCCCATCCACACGGAGATCCTCCCGTTTCAGCTGAAGCAATGGCACCTTCCGGTAAACGTAGGCGACGCAAAGGAGGGCCGATACCGCCTCCGCGATATCCGTGGCCAGTGCCGCGCCCACAACGCCCAGCCCCAGGCCTGCCACGAAGACCAGATCGAGGCGCCGTTGAGAACCGAGGCCATCGCCGAAAACGGACCGGTGTCCTGGAATCCCCACACTCCGCAGGGCGACGCCACTGCATTATACAGATAGGTAAACGGCATTCCGAGAAATACGATCCTCAGATACAGCACTGCCTCCCCGAAGATCTCTTCCGGTACCCGCAGAGCCTTCATCACCGCCCCCGAACACGCCAGCCCCAGAAGAACTACGCCAGCCGAGAAGAAACAGCCGAAAATCAGCGTAGTGGATACCTGGCGCTTCAGCTGCTCCCCGCGTCCCGCCCCGAAGAATTCACTCATCAGAACCGAGGCTCCGATACAGATTCCGGTTATCCCCAGAATCACAATACTCATCACGGGATTTGCAGTCCCCACCGCCGCCAGGGCATTCTCTCCCGCCCATCTGCCGACGATAATCGAGTCCACGGCATTATAGGTCAGTTGAAATAAGTTGCCCAGAACCAGCGGAATAGAGAAACGGATCAGCTGTGACGGTATAGTTCCTGTTGTCATATCCTTCATCATAATGTACCGTCTTCTCCCCTTCCCTTTGCCGGAACCGCACCGATCCAGACTAAAACCATTCCGGCTCCTGCACAGACCACACCGGCGGTCAGCATGGCCGGAACCCCTGCCGCATCAATGATCTTTCCGCCAAAGAAATTGCCTACCATCCCGCCTGCCGTGATGGACGCGGTAATAAATGCCTGTCCCTTTATCCGGTCCTGCGCTTCCATCACCTCATCCGAGTAGTACACAGAGGCCGATCAGAATTGCAAATGACAGTGCCTGCAGCAGCTGGTTACTTGCATGGACCATCAGCACGCTGCCGGCCAGCCAGATTGCACCTGCCTTAAGCAGAAAGCCGAGCCTGCAATCTTAATCAGACGGTTTGGGACTGATTTTTCTCTGCAAGTTTTGAAAACATCACCATCACCGGAATCTCACAGACCGCGGCGGTCGCTATGGAGGTTCCCATATCAGAGCTGTTTCCTTGAGCCGCTCCATAATCTTCTGTATCAAATAGGTATTTACCATATTGTGAGCAAACAAAGAATACAATGCCGCTGACCAAGAAAAACCTCCTGTACTTCTTAATCAGCGCCCAATCCGGCGCGGGTGCGCGCGGGGAAGTACCAGTCCTTTCTGATCCGGAAAAAGGTTCTCTTTTGCTTCAATCGTTTCCCCATTGCAGCTCTTATCTCTCTCCATCCGAAAAGGAGGAAATCACTGCCACCATGGTAACCAGCAGGAAACAGATGGCAATGGGTATTACACGTTCGCCGAATCTTTGCCACCAAACCCATGATCCAGGAAAGGACCGCAAATCCCCAAAAGCCCCGTTACTCTCGCCACTCCCGAAGTTCATGGATTTCCCGCGGCTTAAGTAATATCCGTTCACCGCATTGACCAGCGGCTGCTGAACGCTCACCACAACCATTATCACCATAAGCAGTCCGCTGACGAAACCGGGATCCCGGAGCCAGCATCAGCACCGCAGCCGGAACGATGCCGAGGCACGTAATCCCCGTCATCACTCTGTCGAGTGTGTATCTCTCACTCTTATCTGCAGCGCCGCGATCCGCCAGCTGCAGTATGGCGCCCCGTAACATTTCCCAGCGCCATCAGAACACCGACATCCCCCGCTTTAAATCCCTGGGACAGCAGAAATACCGCAATAAAAGTAAAGACCGCACCAAACAGCATCCAGTAATTCCCCTGAAGTGCCGCATATTTTATCGTAAGACCTCTGTCACCACGCGTTTTTTTCATCCTCGCCTCCGCGCGGACGCCAATAGCTCCTCAGCTTATCACTCCCGTCGTCCGTCGTATTCTCCAGACGCTTTACCACCACATAGTATCCCGCCTTATTCGTTGAAATCCTCACATAGACCCGGTCTCCCCACCCTGTCCCATAATGGCGCTGCCCAGAGGTGATTCCGAGCTGATGAGCCCTTCATGAATTCCCTCTCCCCACGGTGGTCACCAGCTTGTACGTCTCCACCTCGTCGTCATCCTCAAAATATAAGTCCACCGTATTGTAAAGGCCAATCTCATCCTCCCGGGATTCATCGGATACAATCTGCGCCGTCTTAATCATACGCTCTAAATACCGGATCGGCTCTCATTCTGGTTCTTGTCCTTCTTGGCTGCGTGGTATTCGAAATTCTCGCTTAAATCTCCGTGAGCCCCGCCTCCTTGACCGCTTCCAGCGCTTCCCTGCCCGCACCACCAGCTTCCTGTGATTTATCTCTTCCTGCATTTTCTGAATATCATTCTTTGTCAGCTTATCATACATAATTCTGCATTCCTTTCTGTCATTCTGCCATCTTATGAGTATATCATATTGCCGCATTCATTTCCATCTTCGTCATCACGTTTTTCAACGGCCCGATCCGAATTTACTGTTCATACGTTTTCATGGCCTTTTTAATTTATTTTCTGCTATATTTCTTGACTTATATCATAGTTTTTTGTATCATTAAAGCAGATTAGCAGGAGGCGTAATATATGAAACAGGATTGGGCAGCCTTAAAGAGGAAAATGAAATACTAAGCAAACTGGCCAGCCCGACTGGCTGACCAGCATTTATAACCGTGGTGCTACGGAGACAAAGATCAACCAGCTGCTGGCCGAGAAAAAGACCGGCGTCCTTTTCGTACTGGACGTAGACCAGTTCAAGCAGATCAATGACCGATACGGCCACATTACCGGAGATTCTGTTCTTCAGGAGGTCGTCCGAATCTTAAGCCTCATGACCTTTAAACATGATATCCTGGGCCGTGTAGGCGGGGATGAATTCGTTATCTATATGCCCCTTGCACAGAACCAGAATTTTAGATGAGCGGTGCCCGTCAGATCCGGTCCCGCCTTTTGGGAATCAGATGACCAATCCGCTTATCAACGGAATCTCCGTCACCGTATGCGGAAGCCTGTATCAGCCCGGTGACGATTATAAAAGCCTGTTTGACCGCGCCGATCAGCTGCTTCTGTCAGAGAAACGAAAGAAAAATAAGAAGCCGTTTCTCACCGCAGCCGAAGAGCGCCGTTCTGCCGCCAGGAAAGGCATTGAGATCGATATGGCGCTGATTCGCACCGAATTGTCGGAGCAGGAACTGACCACCGGCGCATACTGCCAGGATTACGATACCTTCAAAAGCATATACCGCTTCGTAGAACGCCGGCTGCGCCGGAGCGGTGAGAGCGCCTACATCATTCTTTTTACTCTGACCGACAAAAACGGGGATTTTCCAAAGCTGCTGACCCGTGAGAATCAGATGGATACCTTAAAATCCGTCACCCAGTATTCCCTTCGTCTCGGCGACGTCTTCACCCAGTACAGCAGCTGCCAGTACCTCGTCATGGTTTCCGACGTGGACGGTCAAAACGCGGAACTGATCGCCCGGAGAATCTCCGAAGCCTTTTATGCAGAGACGGCTGATATTGAAGATAAGCTTCTGCTGCATCACTGCTACCCGCTGAAACCGGCAGGGACCTCTTAACATCACAACACTCCGAAAGCGGATACTGAAACCCGTTTTCCGGAGTGTTGTTTTCATTTCATCGGTTATTTTCCCCGTTTTTCTTTGACCTTCTTTCCCTTACTTCTTATGAAGGGAAAGCGCTTATCGAGATACACGGACTTTAACTGCTTGCTCGCCAATGCCTGCTTAACCGGAGGCAGCTCAGAATAGAGGCAAACACGGCCGCCATGGCCCGGTGGTTGGCAAACGCCTGATTATCGAAAATCAGATTCTGCAGCGTCCCTTCTCAATCGCCTGGAGCACAAACCGGTGAGTGCTGTTGACCGGCGTGATAATCTGTTCCGGCCTCCTCTGCAGCTCGATGGCCTTCACCGCGCAGTTTCTCGCGCGACGCCGCGACCCAGACAGATCTCCTTATTCACCACTGCCTTCTTCTTTCCGTTCTCCCCCTCTTCCATGGAAACAGCCAGAACCGGACAGACCTTTGCACACTTGCCGCAGCCCACACAGCGTTCCAGTGATATCTCCGGAATATAATTCGTCGTTGCCACCGGCTGCATCGGGCTGAAATGTCTTGCCGCCTGCGGCGCCTCCGCAGCGACCGCGGCGGTTGCAGATGAGGCCGGATGTTCCCGCACGTTCTCCCCGATCTGTACCAGATTGCTGGCATAGAACGTTCCAGGGCGTCCAGCGCCTCCTCCCTGGAGATCAGACGCGCGTAGTCGCCATGCTGCGCCAGAGACCGTGCCACATTATCGAAGGTAAGGCAGACATCCCATGGCGCGTTGATCTCACACGGATGGCCTGCATGGTACATCTTATGGCGGCAGTAGCACAGCCCCAGTCCGATGTATTCCGCCTCCTCCACGATATGGGTGGCCCGCTCGTAATCCAGGATATGATTTCGTCTTATCATTGGCCAGAACCGGCTCCTGGACATACACACGCCCCAGCTTCGTCTCCGTGGCAAAGAACAGATCCTTGATGAAATCCTCCTCCACGTTCATGTACTGGTAATAGAGCTCCCCCAGATAGTGCTGGTCGATGTCTCCTCTCGTCCTCATCAGCGCAAACTCGATGAACCCCGCCATAGGCGGCGGCATCTAAACTTGCGCACACCGTTGTGATAAGGAGTCCACCAGAAGCGCCTTTTCCACAGGTGGTCCAGCAGCCGCTCCGCTTTTAAACTCCGACGTCTGCCAGATCTTCGCCGCCTTCTTCACAGTAAACGGACGTACAGGCAGGAGCGCCACCCACTTCGCCTCTTTCTCCGTATACAGGACCTCAGTATCTTATATAGGGTCTCTGAGGTCAGGGCCCCTGTAAACCAGTTGATGCGGTCGCTTAGATTCCGGTAGGCGTCCGCGTTGTCAAATGTCCCATTCCTGTTCCTTCTTTCTGTCCGGCTTAGAGCCAACTTGTACCGCTTCCTGTTTACCGTTCCGGCTTCGAACCCAGTATTCTTATAGAAATATTAACATATTTTTGCAATTAATACCAGAGAAGGCCAAACAGCTGCTCGCCATCGTTCCAGGCATTATAGTTCACCCCCTGTCGGTGGTCCGCAAGCCCGCTTTGGCTCCTTCCCGTCTGGGAGAAAACAGCTCACGGTACAGCCGTCTGGCGTAATTATCGGTCATCACCTAAATACCGCTGAAACCACTCCCGGACAGCATATTCACCAAAATGACCAAACGGCGGATTCCCAATATCGTGAACCAATCCGGCACACAAAAGCGTATCCGAAAATTCAGTCTCCGGGTTATGCTCAAACCAGGCGTCTTTCCCTGCCTCTTTAAGCCGCCGGTACACCAGTTCTCCCAGCCTCTTCCCGATCGCGGAGACCTCCAGAGAATGAGTAAAGACGCGTTCTGACATAATCATCCGACTCCAGCGGTAATACCTGCGCCTTGTCTGAACGGCGAAACTTAAAAGCGTACTCCTGATAATCGTATCATAGTCAGACCGGCCAGGCTCCTCCCCGTCTCCTGATTGATAAAACCGTTCCTTTGAAAGCAGTTTTTTCCCACTCCATACAGTTCCTTTCCGATGCTCAGTCCATCTCTCTTTCAATTTTAGGAAAAATAGATTTTACCACAGTCCGGCCCAGGATACAAGCACTATTCAATTAAAAATCCCTTCCAGCCACTGTCCGATCCGGCTTCCAAAGTCTTCCCCCCACTGTACCATCTTCTTCTCATACTCTTCCTCCAGTTCCTCGATACGCGCATTCACCTCCCCGGAGAATTCCCCCTGCTCGAATTCCCCATAAACGCCTCGATCAACGGGTCTGTAATCTTCATGATCCATCTGCCGTTTCCCGGCATACCGTCACCTCCACATCGGTCGTCACACTTCCCTCCGCCTCATCGAGAAATGGAAGGACTCCGCCTCTGTCGTAATCCCTTCCGCGATCTCCTCAAACAGTTCTTTCCAGCCCCCGTTCCCTTTCCGTCATTTTCTCCAAGAACATGCACGGTATAGCGCCCCGGCCCATCCGGACATATCCGTATTTGTGATGCGCACGGAGATTACAGACCGTTCGCCCTCCGTCTCCGCACCAGTGATCTCCCAGGACAGATTCTCCACCATCTTCTCCGCAAACGCACGGTTGGCCTTCTCTTTCGCTCCCTCCAAAATCCCCCGGCTGCTGCGGCTCCTGAATACCGCTCGCGCCTTCTGCAGTATTCCCAGCCAGTTCTTTCTGTGCTCACGTAATTATCCGTAAGAGCATTGAATGTCTCCAAATCCAGTGTCTGCAAGGCTTCCATCGCTGACTGTACCGCCGCTTCCGGCGTTTCTGCATAACCAGTGCTTTTCTTCCCAGCGCACTGCGCATGAGCACGCATATAATTTGCCGCCATGAATACTATCTTTTAAGTCCCTTCATTTCTAACCCTCCCCCTTTCGCGCTTTGTTCCCGCGTATACGATTCCCGCTTTATGGAACAATGGCCCATGGCTTCTCGGCAGTGCGGCGGCAAAAGAACGCCTTCCGGCGCCTCCTTCTGTTCTTTCTCAGAATCATTTCATTCTGCCGCAGGAATCATCGCGGAAAAGCAGAACCAGCCATCCTCGCATCTCAGTGCAGAGGTTCCCCGAGCGTTCAATCACGCCATTCATTCGCGACCCAATCCGTGGTTTCTGCCATCCTTTTTTTGTAGTGGCAATCTTCTTCCATCGATGATGACTGACAGGCTCCGCCACAGGATTACTGACGGAGAGAATCAGTTCCCCATCTTCCGAGGACCATTTTAAACCGGATGGTCCTGCGCTCTTCCAGCTTCTCACAGGCCTCCACCGCATTGTCCAGCAGATTCACCAGAAGCGACCAGATCCTCCTCCCCCATCGTCAGTCCGGACAGGTCGGTGACAGACAGGATCCTTAGTAATATTCTTTCCAGCGCGCTCTGATGTTTCTGGTTTAAAACTGCATTAAACGCAACCGCGTGATTCGTGTTTACCACATCCGCGCTTTCCCGCGAATTCCATTCAGTGTTTCAACGTATTAAACGCGTTTCACTCAGGCCCTCAAGCGGCAGCCCCTGAATGCGGATTTAACTGATTTTTATAGTCATGCAGCTCCCGTCTCACCGCTCATGAATTCCTCTGCATATTATAAGTACATCTCCATCTGAGGTTCTGCGTGCGTTCCTGGAAGGCGACCGCATCTCCACGACCCTGGCGTCTTTTCCAGAATACTTCCGATGAAATACAGGGCAATGACATTCAGAATGCCAAAACCGGATACCGCACCAACCACTCTGTTTCACCGCTTCCCGTCATCATGCTGATTTTCGCCATGATGACGACTGGGCGGCTGAATACGGGGAAATATCCATACCTGGCCCACTGCCCCCCGGTTAAGCCTCTCAGCCTCGTACCGGTAATGAAACAGCAGAATCAGGCACAGCAGAATACTGTAGACAACTCTTCCTCCAATGCTCAGCTCCCTGGTACTCCGGCGGCAGTGCCCAGACAGCCGATACCACGATGGCCATCACGATCCACATAAGAGCATTGGTGAACAGCACGGAAAGAATCAAACTCTGCACCGCCTTCATCTGAAAATAAACCACGAAACCAGCTACAAAACAACGATCACTCTCACCGGTCGCAGATATTATAAGGCGGTATTTGCCGATGCAATGGCCAGAAATCCCAGGGTAAAATGCAGGAACAGCCGTATCCTTCACCCACCTGTACTGCCACACGCATCGGCACGATGGTTTCATAGTATATGCCGCATCCGATCCCCAGCATCAGGCAATAGCAGAATATTCCGCATCACAATCCCCATGGCATCGCTCCTTTGTATACTGCATACTCTTCCTTCACTGCCTGGAAGCGGGGCCTGGGAATAGGCAGACATTCCCGTTATCGAGCTCCGCCTCGCCAATTTCCTGATTCTCCTCACGTGCCGCATATTCACCAGATAGCTCTTGTGGATACGTAAAAACCGTATTCTTTCAACCGCCGTTCCACCTCGTCCAGCTTTAAATACGCCTGACAGGTCTCCGGCTCCGTCCCCTGACAGCAGAAGACAGCCTTATGCTTCCGGCTCTCTCATAGAGAATCCGCTCGGTAAACAGCCTTACCGTTCCTCTACACCCAGGAAAATTCCACCTGCTCCAGCCGTTTCGCTTAAGCCGCAGCTGATGGGGTGTCACATCAAAATCTATCGTGTATTTGATTTTGGGTTGGTTCTTCTGTGTCATGCCCAGCGTTGGAGTAACCGTATATTTGATACTCTCCCCATTTACATACTTATAGTAGTTCCGGGGCTTAGTGGAACGGACAACTACATACTGCCATACCCTCTGAAACTGTGAATATGCAAGCGGCTCTCCTTTGCTGTCAGCGATCACATAATCTGATATAGAATTTTCTTTCGCTTCTCGCAGACAATCTACCAAGCACTTCGGTATCGGAATATCCCTTTTGCTGCCGGGGTCTTTAGCACCGTAGAAACCACGGGTCTGTTATGCTCTGTACCGCCATGCCCGCCTCACCGATAGATACGGGGTGGTCTCATCCAGAATACACAATCCCATTGCAGTGCAAGAATTTCTTCCTGCGCAGACCGGAATACAAACCGAGCATAATAAACAAATATGGAGGAAGTCCCTTGACGGTATCCAGAAGCACGGCTACCTGCTGATCTGTCAATGCCTCCTTCTTTTTTTGTCGGTTTTCCGCCTTTACCGGATATTCCTGCACAGGGGTTGTGTTCAGGATTTTGTTTCGCTCTGCCGTATAAAAAATGCACTTGAGCAGCATATTGACCTTATTATATAAGCCTTCCGATTTCTTTGACAATGGAACAAGAGCCAACCGAATATCGTCTGCTGTCACTTCTGACAAATACATATCTCCCAGAGGTTTGATGATATAGTTTGTCATATCCCTCGTATAACCCCTGAGTGTAGACGCAGACACCTTTGCCGACTGCATGAGCAGCCACTTCTCACAATACTCAGCTACTGTCGGGTGCTGCCGGTGAAAGATAATTTCTTCCACCTGCTTCCTGGCCTCTAACTGCTTCTCATACAATTCTTCACAAGTAGCGGCATACAAACTCAACTCTTTGCCATCTGCATCCGTAATCCTGGTTCTGTAATACTGGATCCCTTTCAATGTAATGGTCCCGTACTTCGGGATCTGTGTTTTTTTTTTGCCATCTTTGATCGTCCTTTCTTGATAATGTGTAGTCTCCGTATCTACACTCTCTTTCTATCAGAAAGCCTCGATTTAATCAAAGATACGGACTGATGGAAAATGAAGAGCGAGACATCCTTGCCTCGCTCCTGCTTTTACTTCCTAATTTTATCATTACTGTGCTGCGTCCCAGCTTGCAAACGCGCAGCTCATTGATCTGACCAGCTCATCCGGTTGATTGTATTTGACTTTCGCATATATGTCCATTGTGATCTTGCTGCTCTCATGCCCCGCCAAATATTGTACTGTTTTGGGGTCTACCGACGCATGAATAAGATTGGTAATGTAAGTATGCCGCAACTGATGGGGTGTTACCTCAAAGTCCAGGCTGTAAACCACTTTTCCGTTATGAGCGGCCTTTTTCTCCCAAGATAGGTGTGACAGTATGCTTTACTCTTTTTCCATCTTCATACCGATAATAGCTCCGTTCCTTTGACCGTTCTGGTAACGATATACTGCCAGAATCTCTTGAACTGCGTGTAGGAAAGCGGCTCTCCATCACGATTTGGAACAACATACTCCGAAGTCGATTTTTCCTTTGCTGCCTTCAGGCACTCGGCCAAACAAACAGGAAGGGGGCTATTTCTCTCCGCAGCCTTGGTTTTCAATTCATCCGAAATCACCGGTCTGTTATGTTCGGTGTGCCATGCCCGCCTTACCGTCAGATATGGAGTATCTGTATCCAGATATACCGAATCCCATTGCAGCGCAAGAATTTCTTCACGCCTCAAACCGGCATACAAACCAATCATAACAAACACATAGGGCGGTAAATCCCGGATAGCATCAAAAGGCGCTCTGCCTGTTCATCTGTCAAAGCCTGACGCTCCTCTTGTGGAACTCCGCCACCTTTTGTCGTCAGATAAATCGTCGGGTTATGGTCAATGATCCTGCTTTCCATCGCTGCGCGAAAGATAGACTTATAGAGAATTACCACAGATTTATAAACCGATGCGGATTTCTTTGAAACCGGAACAAGAGCAAGCTGAATATCATCCAGGCTAACCTCGCCCATCCGTTTATCTCCCAATTCCGCTATAATATGCCGCCTGACCTTTGAGGTGTAATCCGTCAAGGTAGTGGCTCGTACATGAACCGACTGCATAAGCAACCACTTTTCACAATACTCTGCAACTGTGGGCGTTTTCCGATGAAAAGTAGCATTCTCAATCTGTTCCAACGCAAGCGTTTCTTTGTTATATAGTTCTTCAGGTGTTTTTGCGTAGATGGCTATGAGCTTACCATTCGCGTCTTTGATTCTGGTCCTATAATATAGGACACCTCTTTTCATGACTGTGCCATATTGAGGAAGTATTATTTTTCTATTTGCCAATTTCTCCACCTCCTAAGAATAATCTCCAGCGCTGTACCTTTGTTTTATCAGACCTCTCTGATTCCATCAAGGATACGGATCGGCTCACGATCTTCCGCTTCGAGGCTTACGGTAAGTTGTGCTTCTCTCAACTGGCTTTGCTCTATGCGTACATTTGGCGATATACTCCTGGAGACCTGCCGCAGTAAAATATACACAGCCATTCTGAACATATTGCACATAAGAGATCAAGCCGTTGTTACGGGCGGCATCCAGCGTTGCTATGCTGATTCCTAAGATTTCAGCAGCTTCTTTTCGTGTAATGAGTTTTTCCATAGACTATATATTCCTCCTATCTGTCAAGGTTATCATCGTGCTTTCAAAATCACATGAATACGCTGGTAGCCGAAACTGCCAGCGCATGGTATCTGATTTTGAATAGAAAGCGGCCACCCAAAAGAGTAATCGCTTCCTATTTTAATATGACTCAATTCTCGTCACTTTTGCCACCGCCCCTGACGAGGGGGGACATTCCCGGTCTCCGCTGGCGCGGCTGTCATAACTCCGCAGCGTCGTTTTACTCGTGCGCCGCAGGGTTCCCCCCAAGTCTTTAGGAGGCCGTGAGGAAGTATCTTTAAGCCCCCATGCAGTCATCGCGCCCGAAATGCCGCTTTCGGGGTTCAGGCTGGCGTTGATCGCTCGGAACAGTCCTGTTCATCACCTCCTGGGACTGTCCATCTTCGCGGCGCGCCTGATTCGCTCGTACATGGGTTATGTACCGGAAATGCCGTCTATTCAGTTGTCAAGCTGCATGAGGGAGATAGACCCTCTCACTTACTTCCCCGTTGGGAGAGTGGTTTTGGTCTATGCTTTTCCCATGTTTTCAAAAATTTTTTTAATTTTTTGGAGCAGCTTGACGTTTACGCTGATGACAGAGCTGTTTGGAAATTCCAAGCTCCATGCTGACAATCCGTTCTGACTTGTCCTCGAAATACAGTTTGTGGAGAATGATCTCCTCTCATCCGATGACAGATGTTGTAATAATTCCTCCAACCAAACGGACGAGACCGCCTGTTCCTCCACAGTGCTGACCAGAAGCGGCAAACTGCTTGTCCTTTTCCAGCAGGCGCTCATAGGAATCCTCTCTGCTGGGCAGGGAAAATTGCAGTGTCTTTCTGGAACTTTTCTGTTTTCAGATCGTAGGAAAAGTATTCTTCTTTTCGCTCGTAGTGCTGATACACGCGGTAAATCTGTTCGCTTACCGGTACAGCCTGTCCATCTATATAAAGATAATAATTCGCTCTTTCTTCACGATTTTTACTCATAGCCGTTACCTCCAAGAGTTTGAAAAGTGGGTGGTTTTCAAACTCTCGGAAGGCGGCGAACGGCAGCGTGGGAATACAAGAAAAATAATACGGACACAGGCACAGGAATATCCCATGTCGGTGTCCGTTTTATCTTGTTGCTCTTTTTCTGCTACTGATAGTTCCTGTGCAGGCCATAAAAAACCGGCAGGGAAGAAACTGTTTTTTTTGGGGTTCTGGCGCAATTTCACGGCCAGGTTTTTTTCGTTAAGAGGACCTGCCACGAGCAGGCAGGCCATTGTTTTTTGCATTATCATCTCCTCCTAAGCAAAAAAGACAACGCATAGTAGCTATAAAAAAGCCACTCTTCAATCATTTCGCATAATATTTTAACTCGTAAAATAATATTGTGTGAGGTGACGGAGAGTGGATAAAAAGTACGACATATAGATTTTTCGTTTGGGACATCCTTGCGGAATGCCAGAGAAAAACGAAACTATAAGAGAGAACAGATTGCGGAGCGTGCAGAAATCAGTCCTCGTTTTTTAGCGGCCATAGAAAGCGGCAGGCGCAAGCCGAGCCTGGATGTTTTGATTCGCCTTGTCAATGCCATTGGCGCTTCTGTTTTTTTTTGATGAAATCCTTGCGCCGCAGACGAACACAGACAGCTGAAATTGTTGACCGGATCAGACGGTTGGTTCCACTTCTTCCATAAACCTAAACTCGGATCATGTGTGATAACAATCACGGTTTTTTCCGCGGCTGGCAGCGGCTTTCAATGCATCGGATATTCTCCTCATGTTTGCGCCATCAATCCACTTGTAGGTTCATCCAACAAGAGTATCTCACGCTCCGAAAATATAGCGCAGGCAACAGCAAGTCTCTGTTTCTGTCCCCTGACAGGGGCCGGATAACATCCCGATACTCGTACAGATTCATGTTCTTTAACAACTGCCTTTGCCCTTTCCATTCGCGCCTCTGACAACGGTTGATTCAAGAGCAGCTCTTCTGAAACACTTGCGGTAAAGAACTGTGTTGTCGTGTCATTGCCGCAGTAGTATACTTTTTCGCCTTCTAGACAGATGATTTTTACTCCCACAAACGATGATGTCACCGCCGCTCTTCTTAGAGAGACCTGCAAAGCACTAAAGCCAGAGTGCTTTTTCCGGCGCCATTTCGCCCGGTGACAGCAGTGATAGAACCTTGGGGAAAGCTCCTGAAAGATTTGTAAACACCTCTATTTCTCCGCATTTTTACACAGGTCGTGCATAATCAGCGACCCACGCTCGAAAAAGTTTCGGAAGTGGTAGCGGTTCGCGTGTTTGTACACGGTGCATCGTCCGAAGCCCCTTTGTTGCGCCGTTCCATTTCCGGCATAGCTGTGAACTCCTTGGGAGTGTATTCGCGTACAATCCTCCCTTTTTCCATATATATAATCCGGTCAGCAAGCTCAGAAAGCCATGAGAGACGGTGCTCTGCGATCACTAACGTGTAGCCCTGTTTTTTCAACTTAAAAAGTGTTCCCAATAGTTGCTCGATCCCCCTAAATCCAAATTCGCAGTTGGTTCGTCACAAACGAATACTTTGGGGCGCATGGCATAGACGGAAGCGATTGCCACGCGCTGCTTTCTCCGCTGGAAAGCACATCAGAGGTCTTTTTCTTATTAAGGAAAGAAAAGGTTTCAATGGATTTATCCGTCCTCTCTTGAATTGCCTCCCGGGAGAAGCCGTGGTTTTCGCATCCAAAGGCCACCTCACCCACAAGTTCTGATGAAAAAACTGGCTTTTTAGGATTCTGGAATACACTTCCGACGATTGTTCCGATTTCCCAGGCTGTCATCCCTGTAATGTCTCTATCATCTATACAAATACTTCCGGAAATGGAGCCTTTGAAATAGGATGGAGCCAGACCGTTCATCAATCTGGTCAGAGTCGTTTTCCCTGCAGCCGGACACTCCTGTGAGTACCACACATTCTCCTGTGCTATGGATAGATTTACGTTCCAAATTTGCTGTTCGCTCCCCTCATATTGAAAGGATACGTTCTTAAATTCGATCAAATTTTCACACCTCCAACGCAAAGAACCGCTGCTGTAACGATGCCCCAAAGCGCAAAGGAAACACCAGTCGCGCATATGCATCGTTGTTTCGTAGTAACTCTTTCGCACGCCAGGGCACTCAGCGCCTCTTGCCACAGCGGAAACGGCCAGTTGGTCGGCAATCTGCAAAATACGGAGCAGAAGCGGGACAAGGACATATTCAAAGCTTGCAAGTGGATGACCCGTAAACTGTTTTACCGATGTAAGGCCCCGGTTTTTCATCGAAAGGCCCACTGCTTTAAGCTCAGCCTTCATGGTGGGGAAAAATCGAAATATGACCATCAGTCCCAATATGACGCCAGTGGGCATGTGGATACTTGACAAGAACGACGACAGTTCTCCAGGAGGCGTCATAAACAAATCCCAAAACAGCATGAGCATTACCATACTGCTCCAGAAAAACAACACAAGGAATTCGGAAATAATGACCGTATGATATCCCCAGAACCGAATCGCGTACAAAAGCAATGACAACAGCAGATAAAAGGCTCCACAGGATGTCATTAATCGGTAGTTTCTCTGGAATCCAACATACACGAAGCAGAATATCACCAAAACGGTGGTAAACAGAATGTTTTTCACCAGAAAAATACCTAGCATGGCGCAGAGCAATGCAAAAACTTGGTCGGGACGGCAAAGGAGCGCTCACTTCTCACAGAACCCCCGCTTTCTTGAAGTGTTTCCCCATCAGCCGGGTTCCCAGTATGCTGCCTAAAAGCCGCAGATAACAGCGAACGCCACAATAAAGATCAGCCAGCCGGGGGAGGTGTAATATTGTATGTAACTGTCAATATAGCTTTGATCCATGCCGCTTGCGACGGCAAACGCGTAAAAAGTGTCCCAGAAAACAAAAGCGGAAGAAGATTGCCTCCATTATAAAACAGGCTCACCATTGACCATGTAAAGGTCAGTCTCTTTGCATTGCGATAGGAGCCCCGCTTCCATAACACCACCTCGCATAGTAGGCCTACCAAAACGAAATAAGTTGCCTGTCAGCAAAAAAAAACACGCCCAGAATCGTCAGATACGCCAAAGAAAACAAATCTTTTATTTACCCTGCTGACCATCAGCATGTACACCGGGGCAGAGAAAAACATTGATACCCCAGGAGATAAAAACGCAGTTGAAAAATTGATTTACCATAGAGACAGTAATAACTACAAAATGAATGCCGATGAGAAGCACCGTCAATAATACTGTTGTAATCACATCCTTGACTGTCCATTTGTTGTTTGTTTTCATATGATTTTCCTTTCTTCATTATGAATGAGAGGACAAGGCGCGCCAGGAATGACGGTCACCCGTTCCCTTTACGTTAATACTGGAATTCTTCCGTCAGTTTTGCTTTCTCCACCAAATTGTTATAGGTTGGAGAAGTTTTAAGCAGTTCAAGATGAGTACCGGACGCCTCCACTCTCCCGCAGTCAATCACCACGATTCTATCTGCATTTTCAACGGATTTGAGACGGTGGGAAATAATGATAACGGTCTTATCCAGAATGAGGCGGTTCAAACTGTCCTGGATCTTTTTTTCGTTTTCCACATCCAAAGAGGCTGCAATTTCATCCAGAATGATAATAGGTGAATCTTTCAAAAAGGCTCTGGCGATGGATAACCGTTGACGTTCTCCTCCAGAGAGTGTTGCTCCATTTTCTCCAATCATCGTTTTATACCCATCCGGAAGCCTCCGGATAAATTCTTCGCAGTTGGCCAATCGTGCTGCCTGAACGACTTCCTCATCTGTGGCCGTCTTTTTTTCCCAATACGGATATTTTCCAGAACAGATGCATTAAACAGCGTTACATCCTGGAACACGATGGCTATCTTTTCAAACAAGGATTTTGTAGAGATTTCTTTGATATCCAGCCCGCCGATTCGAATGCTTCCGCCGTCATAATCATAAAGTCTTGACATCAGACGCAAGATACTGGTTTTTCCACAACCGGATACCCCTACTAAGGCAGTCACCTCGTTTTGCTTCGCGGTGAAACTGACGTTCTTGAGCACTTCTGTATCCTTATCGTAAGAAAAAAGACACCTGATCAAATTCAATATCATAACTTGAGATTGTCTGATCCTTGCCCTGCTGTATCTTTGTCTCCCGCACCTCCCGGATACGTTTGACCATGGAATCCAGATAATACAGCTCTGCCACATTCATGCTGACCGCTTCTACGCTTTCCCCGCACCTTAATGGAGGCCAGTACATATCCTAAAAAGTACAGGATATTGATCTCTCCTGTATGCAGCATTTGGACGCCTATCAGGATCACAAGCACAAAGGCAAATTGCAGAATGACATTCGAGCACAACATAGGAATACCCTGCTGAAATCTCTGCACGAAGATGGATTTTCTCACTTTCTTCCATCTTTTGATAAAGAGTCTGCCGGATCTTCTGAGTCAAGCCAAAGCTCTTGATTTCCTGCTGATTTTCAATGGCCTCCTGAAAGCTCTCAGAGTTGTCCCGGAGCTTTTGATAATGTTTGAATGACTCCCGAATCTGAAGGTTTTTCGACAATAAAAGAAGCCCGAATCCAAGCAGAATTGGCAGAATGATAGCAAGCCCCAATTTAACATTGCCAAGGAGCAGCAGAACCGAAAGCAACGGAAAAAGAACAGGAATCCCACTGCCTTTGCCATAGCGTGGCTCATAGCATGCTCAATAGCCGCCACATCCGCCATGATGGTTTGCGCCAGATCCGAAAGGTCATGCCTGGAAAAGTAGGATAAGGGCAACTTGGTCAGAATATCTGCAATCTCCGTGCGAAGATTCGCGCTCTCCTGATAAGTGGTGTTATACAGCGCATCATATTCAATTCGAGCAGAATCCACATCACAGCCAGAACCAGGATAGATCCCCACAAATACAGCCCTGTTTCCTTGACATTGTTCAACAGCAACTCATCCACCAAGAGAAGCAGCAGCATTGCAGGGAAAAAAGTTGATCACATAGACGAAGAAGGAGGCCGCGCTGGCCTTTTGCAAATCTTTTGGCCCCTTTGTCGGTCAGGGCAAAATGCGTTTTAAACAGTTCTCTCATCTTACAACCCTCCATTCATTTGCCTGTTCATAGAGCGTTTGATATTCTCTGTACTTGGTATCGGTCGCCATCAACGCTGCGTCCGTTCCTCGCTCTGCTATTTTCCCGTCCTCCAAAACCAGAATTTCATCCACATTTCGAATGCTGGACAGCCGGTGTGCAATCATAATGACAGTCTTTCCCTTCATTAAGTGAGCAAACGCCTTTTGCAGCTCATGCTCATTCTCCGGATCGATTGCCGCGCTGGCCTCGTCAAGGATCACGATTTTCGCATTCTTTAGCATTGCCCGTGCGATTGCAATCCGCTGCTTCTCACCGCCCGACAGGTATACGCCTTTGGAGCCAATCACCGTATTTTCCCGATCCTTAAACTTATCCAGAATGCTGTCGCAACCTGCCTGATGCAGCGCTTCCATGACCTCCGCTCTTTGAGCGTCTGGGTTCGCCAGACGGACATTCTCGTAAATACTGATGTGAAACAAACGGACATTCTGGAACACAAAGGCGATATTGCGGATTAAAGGCGTCCTCTGTATAGGCTTCAATGGGCTCTCCCCAATCTTGACCGCTCCTCCATCCACTTTGTAAAAACCAGAAATCAATTTGGCAATCGTGGACTTTCCTCCTCCAGAAGATCCCACCAGAGCATAGCTCCTGCCTTCTTTCAGAGTGAAGCTAACATCCTCCAGCACCATCTGGTCTGTATACCCAAAGCATACCCGTTCAAATTCAATGTCATAGTTTTTGAATGTGCTCTTGTTTCCCAAATGTAAGCCGATCCTTTTGCATATCTGAAAACACCTGCTCCAGTTTTTCAACCGCCGAAGTTCCCATGAATGCATACATACCTACATACATCACTTTCATAAAGGCGGTAAACAGTACTCCCCCAGGAATAATGTCATAATGAGTTCCACCGCCAACACGGCAGGGTCTTGAATCCGATTCAGCGTTAAGGCTGTCACTGAAACGAGTATGGCAATAAAGCCGAATAGAATCAGCTGGAATAACATATGGTCTGCGGCAACTCATAGAATAGTTCAAGGCATGTCGTGCATAATCCGTGATTGCCCGATGCAGCGTCTTGAAAGATGTAGCGTCTATGCCAAAATCTTGAGCACCTGTATCCCGCGTATGTACTCCACGGCCTCGCTGCTCATTGTCTCCAGCGCCTTTTGGTAGATTTCCATAAACTTCTTTTCCCCGGTCATCAGGACAAGGAGCACGCCACTCAGCATGAACAGAACCAATAGAACAATGCCTACCCTCAGACTGATCAAAAAGCCCACCACAAGCGCCAAAAGCGGCGTCAAAATTGCTCCGACATTGTCAGGAATCAGATGGGCTACAATAGAATGCGTTTGGGCCGCGTTGTCATCAATGAGTTTACGTGTCTTTCCCGATGAGTTCAGATCAAAGTAGCGGAAGCTGGCATTGGTCAGGCCGTCAATCCCACGCTTGCGCAAGTTGGTCTCCAGCCGGAAGCCCAACATATGCGTCAAAAGCACGGCTGCAAAATACAAAGAGCGAACCGCCAATCAACAGCCCCGCAACCAGAAACGCATTATATTGAGCATGCCCCCATATCTCCGTCTACCACCAATCGTTTCAAAAACTCATAGAGGTAGTAATAAGCGCCTACATTGAGCAATGTGGACACCACCGTCAGGCCGATTGCAATATAGGCCAAAGGTCGCTGCTTGGGCACATAATAGAGCAGTTTTTTGTATACTGCAAACATAGACAAAACTCCTTTCATACCGTGTGATCAGATTTGATTAAAAGCAAGTTAGCACAAACTAACTCCTGCGCGTTATTATATTTCTTCGCAACGTCCAAAGAGGAACTTATGTTTTTAAAATTATTTCTTGCTCTTCGGGATAAATTCTTAATTCTCTTTCGCAACAGGTTTCCCCTCATCTGATTCCCATGATCAAACAGGGATTTCAAACAGACGAAATAAACACCCTGCTAATCAATAAAAGAAATTCGAGACGCTGATTCATCGATTTCATCTATATTCTCATTGATAGTCTGAGTCGATGCAGGAACACATAACTGACTTTTCAATTCAGGTTTGTAATTTGCATTTTGATCAGGGTGTACGCTCCAAGGTGCAATAGTTCCTGTGAGTGCCAAAAGTTTTTCTAAGCTTGTTTCAATTGAAAAGTTGTTGGATTGCATCCAAGCATCATCAAGTAAAGTTTGAATGTAACGATCCCCTCCATCAGAAATAATGCACACGACACAATCGTGCGGAGAAAGCTGTTTAGTGATTGTTAATGCGACCAAAGCGCAAGCTCCGCCGGACGGCCCCATCAAAACACCTTCATTTCTGGCAAAGCATCTTGCTGCTACAAAAGCCGCCTCATCAGTGACCTTATACACAGAATCGATATTCTCGACTGCAACATTGCACGGTGTCCATGCCAGTCAATACCAGGAATCAGATATGAGTGTGACTCACCGCCAAAAATAGAGGACCCAACAGCATCAACACCGATCACTTTTACGTCCGGCCTATATGTTTTCGTGTATCGTGAAATCCCCCCAGTTGTCCGCCAGTGCTTACTGCGGCCACAATAGCTGCGACATTATCTGGGCAATCAGCAAAGATTTCACGTGCTGTTCCTTGGTAATGCGCAGTGCTGTTTAACAGGTTGAAGCACTGATCTGGACGAAATGCATCAGGGATTTCACTGGCCAATTTATTCGCAAGAGAAATCCTTGTTTTGTGATAACTGCCGGAATCATCTTGTTCTGTTACAACAATAACCTCTGCGCCAAAGCATTTCAGGAGAGCTAAGTTAGTCGCAGTGGTTTTAGGATCGACCAGAATAATAACTCGATACCCCTTAGCAGCTCCTATCATCGCCAAGGATATTCCGAAGTTTCCACTTGAGGATTCTATAATGGTTCCCCGGGTTTTAATAATCCTCGTTTTTCAGCTTCTGTCACAATGAACAACGCCGGCCTGTCTTTTATGCTTCCTCCCGGATTACCACGCTCATATTTAAACAGAAGTCGTCCTTCCGTAGAAGCGGTAGTGTTTCTAAGTTCAATCAGCGGAGTATTTCCTATTGTTTCCAGCAAATGCATTCTATCACCACCTTATTTATTATTTGCTCTTTTAGGCTGTACATCGAAAACTACCCATTTATACCAGCCTGCTAAATTATGATACCTCTGCTATGTGTAGTTCGCTGCTCAACAGGCAGTGTGTGTAAACTCGTTTTCCGACTGAGCGGCTAACCTGTCTGTCGAAACCATATCTACAAAAACCCCATTGTTCATAATTGCAACTCTTTCACAGGAATGACGGATGACTCTTGCGTCATGGGAAATCATAATATATGCAAAGCCAATGGATTTTTGGAGATTTAACAGGAGATCCAAAATCTGCTTTTGCAGTATCATATCCAGTGCCGATACGGCTTCATCGCAAATTGAAGCTCAGGCTCCACAATAAGGGCACGGGCGATAGCAATCCTTTGGCACTGCCCGTGCTGAGTTGGGGAGGACGACGGTGCAGGGCATCTCCATCAATCCCTACACTCTTTAAATAAAATCGAGCTTTTTTTTCTGTGCGTTCCTTCGTCGTTCCTATTTTCAGGTATTTCAAAGGTTCCTGCACAAGCTCCAGTGCAGAGCGACGAGGATTAAGGCTGGCTCTTGCGTCCTGAAAAACGATTTGTAATGATTTGCAAATGTGTTGTCTCTTCCTTCCTCGCAGCATGGAAATATCCTGGCCGTTATACATAATCTTTCCCTGATCAGGCAATTCCAGTCCGGTGACGCACCTTGCTAATGTCGATTTCCCACAACCGCTAAATCCCAATATTCCAATAGTTTCCCCTTTATGCACAAGCAAGTCTACTTGGTTTAAGACGTTTTGCACTTATTTCCTTTTGAAATGCTTTTTGATGCACTCAATCTTCAACAGCGGCTCTTTGCATTTTTGAGCATGGCAGTGAAAAAGCGGGTAAGTTTCGCGCCTCAATCAGTTGTTTTGTATAATGTTCCTTTGGGTGTAAAAGAACATCCTGTACTGCCCCTTGTTCCACAATTTTCCCTTCATTTAAAACAATTACGCGGTCACAGATTTCATGAACGACACCAATATCATGGGTAATTAAAACAATAGATAATCCCAGCTTTTTTGTGTGTCCCGAAGTAACTGCAGCACTTCTTTTTGACTTACTGTATCTAGCGCAGAAGTAGGCTCATCGGCAATAAGAACTTCCGGCTCAAGGCTGAGTATCATCGCAACATAAACCCCCTGGCACATCCCGCCGCTTAGCTCAAAAGGATAAGCATTCAGTACCCGCTCAGGATCATCAAAGTTCAGTAACCGGAGCATATCATAACAAACTTTCTCCATAGCTTCTTTTGATGGAAATGGCTTGTTTCTTAGAGTCTCCTCAAAATGCACACGTATTGTTTTCACGGGATTAAGTGCAAGCTGTGCGTCCTGATAAATCATCCCAACACGCATTCCACGTATTGTTTTCCAATTGATATCATTGTCAGAAATATCCATGATCACCGTTCCCGAAACGGATAGTACCACTATCAATTTTTGCTGACGGCGGCAATACGCCTATGAGCGATTTCCCACAAAGTGGATTTCCCCGAACCACTTTCTCCGAGCAGAGCAAGAATCTTTCCTTTTTCCAATACAAAAGAAATTCCGTCCAGCACGGGAAGTCGTTTTTGTTTTGCACATAGCTAACCTTGAATTGCTCGACAGATAGTGCGGCTTTTCAAATAATTATCCATAGCGACCTCCTAATTCAAAATATCAATATGTTCATACGGGTCCAGCATATCCCGCAAACCTTCTCCAATCAAATTAAGCGAAAGGACCGTAAGAACAATGAACAAAGCAGGACCCAATAAAATGTGCGGAGCCTGAAAGAAATGTGCGGGCGTCAGACAGCATGCTTCCCCATTCCGGGGTTGGCGGTAACGCTCCCATGCCTAAGAATGAAAGGGCCGAAAAGAGAGTATCAGTGTGCCCAATTCAAACGTGGCCAGTACCAATAGAGAACCAATCATCTTGGGGAGCAGCTCAAAAACTCCCATCCGCCACCCAGACGCTCCCAGCACACGAGCAGCCTGTATAGACGGGTCATTCTTTACCTGAAGAACGATGCTTCTTGCCAGTCTCGCAAACGGAACCCACCAGACTGCGACTACTGCAATAAGTAAATTGGCCAACCCAGTGCCCCACAGCGCGGCAAACACCATAGCAAACACCATGAAGGGAAACGCCATCAGGACATCTATAACCCGCATTATGATCGTATCCAAAGGCCGCGACTTCTCATGCCGGTGATAATACCAAAGAACGTGCCTATAAACAACGCCATTACAAGGGCAAGAAAGCACGCAGTGAGGGTAGTCCTGCCGCCATACAGCGTTCGGCAGAAAATATCACGCCCATAGCGATCCGTTCCAAAGGGATGTGAAAAGCTAAATTCCTGCAATCGTTCCGCAATTGCTTCATCGGGCGCATAGCTGGTAAAAGAGGGCAGCGATAACAAGCAGGATAATAACCAGTAATAGTATTGAGCCAAGTAAAACAGTGCTTGGAATTTTTCTGTTTCCCATACAAAGTCACCTCCTATTGCTGTGCAGTAGGGCGGGAAATTCCGCCTCTGCGCACCATCGGGTTGCTAAGTATATAGGTGATTTCTACAGTCAGGTTGATCAAAATGACTGTAGCAACCGTCAACACAGTATATCCTTGAACAGCAGGGTAATCATGTACCAATATGCTGTTGATTGCGTAATTTCCAATTCCCGGCCAATTAAAATAGCTTCAATCACAACGGAGCCGCCTATCATATGTGCAAAGGACAGGGCTACGGTTGTAATGGCAGGGAGCAGTGCGTTCTGAAACGCTCCCTGAAGAACCATCTTGGAGGTAAGTCCTCGTGAAAGTGCCGAGGAAACATATAACTGACCCAACTCAGTCAGCATTGCTGCACGAACCATGCGGATACATCTGGGCGCTCCAATTATCCCTAGTGTAATTGCAGGCAGCCACAATCTGCCCCACTCCATTTGGCTGCTAATTTCATACCAATGAAGCCGAACAGCAAATAAAAACAGAAACAACAACGACAACACGAAAGCAGGAAGCGATGCAAGGATAACACAAAACAGACGGATTGCGCGATCCTGTAATTTGCCGGCATGGACTGCCGAATAGATACCAAACAGCACACCCAATATCGTTTCGATAAATAATGCCGCCAGAGCGAGAGTGAATGTTGCGGGCACTCTACTCCATAGTTCCTGAGTGATGGGTCTGCCGCTACGAATAGAAGTCCCCATGTCCAGGGTTATGATCTTTTGAACCAGTTTGCATACTGAACAGGAATACTGTCATTTAATCCATGCGCTTCCCGTAAAGATTCTCTACGTTCTTCAAGCAGTTCCGTGTTTACGCCAATATCGCCCGGCCCCTCTCCAAGTACCAGGTTGATCGGGTCGCCCGGAGCAAGTCTAACTAATAAAAAAATAACAACTGAGGACAGGAGCAGAGCAAGAAGAGCACTGCCAATCCTTTTCAGAACCATGTTTCTGATCATCATGTCACCTCACTTAAAAAATGGCAGCAGGAGTCCAGTTCCGTATCTCCTGCTGCCGTTTTCGATATTATTTAATCCTAAGATTGGCATTCACCACATTTTCAAACTGACGGAAATGCGGGACAAATCCCTCAAGAGGTGCTAACAGCAGTGATTTGCGGCCTTGGTGCAATATAGAGCGCAGGGGATTGCTCTGCTACGTAAAGAGAAATCTCCTCACCGATTTTTATGCGTTCTTCCGTGGTTGCCGCTTGCGCCAGACTCTCTAGCATTCCTGCCAATTTTTATCCTGGAATCGTCCGTAATTGGCTGCGCCGTCGGCAGCGTATTGGGCGTTCAGAAGCGCCGACACATTTCCGAACGTCCCCCATGCTTCGACAGATGCATCCCAATCACCCGTTTCACGCGCTGTGGTGATTAACGAATAATCTCCGTGTTGCACAGAAACATTAACACCGATTTTCTTCCACTGCATCTGAATGGTTTCGCCGAGTGCCTGATCGTTTCGGAAAGTACGAAGCAGGATGGTAAGCTGCTGTCCATCTTTGTAGCGGAAGCCATCCTCGTCCAGAATCCAGCCAGCATCATCCAATAGCTGCGCGGACTTCTCCACGTTGCAGGAATCGTAATACGCATTTTTTACTTTTTTTCATATGTGGGATTGGAACCAAGCCATGTAGTAACCGGCTCGCTTAATCCTTCCATACCCAGAGCAATCAGCTCCTCACGATCTAAAGCCCAACCTAAAGCCTGACGCACACGATAATCATTCAGTGCCTCTTTTTCACAGTTGAGATAAATTGTCTGGGTCTGCGCACCCGGAACCAGTACAATCTTCGCCTCTTCACTGTTATCAAACTGACTATAAGCCGACTGAGGAATATCCATTACCACATGGTATCGTCCACTCAGTGCAGCGATGACACGGGCGTCCGCATCACCAATCTGTTCATGTACGACCCCTCTGGATCTCAGGTTTTGTACCCCAATAGTTTTCATTCTTTTTCAAAAACCATGCACTGTGCAGGCTTAAACTCTACAATTCGGTACATACCGGTATAGTCTGCTGTCTCGATGCTCTCATAAGTATATTTTTCTGCGGTATTATGAATGAGCAACTGTGGGGATGACAAATTCAAAGTAATATCCACATTAGGAGTTTCTGTCACGGCCTGTATGGTCTCGGAATCTACCGCAGTAAAATCAATCCCTTTGTAAGAAGGGGTTGGCTTTTGATCAAGCGCCTTTGATCGCATCAAGGAAGCGATTACGGCTTCTGCATCGGCCGGGTCGCCGCTCCAGAACGTGGCATTGGGATGCAGTTTGATCTCCCATGTATATTCATCAAGTTGTGAAACATCTTTGGCAAAATAGGGTTGAATCACACCGTTTGCATCCGCTTTGAATAGAATTTCTCCAGCGCCCATATTCAGCAGATAATCCGCCGCAGGATATACGGTAGGATCTACGCCAATGGCAATTTCATTTCCCGCAACTACCAGTTCAGATGCAGAAATAGTAGCATTACTTTCAGTTAGAGCATTGCTGCTCTCATCGGTCGGTTTTGCACCGCAGCCAGCAAGCATTGAAACTGCCAGCAAGCAGCAAATCATAAGGATCGATTTTTGTCTATTTTTCGTACCAGTCATTTTTTGCCTCCTCCGTATCTATTGTTTTTGTTTTTCTGTTTCATCTTTTGGGGTGCCGAAATTCTTATACAACATAAATCCAATCATTGCCGTTCCTACCAGAACGCCATACAAGTACCACGGCGCATTCTCTAGAGTGTATTTTTTTGCCATATCAAAGGACGCGCCGCCAATAATCGTTCCAAAACCTTTGCCAATCGCAAAAGCTGTAGAATTCACCCCTAAATACATTCCCAACTCTCGTGTATCTGCCATTGATACAGCGATATTCTGCTGGTTCGGCCTCGCCAGTATCATGCCCACTGCGTAGCAGGCCACAATTGCCATAAACGACTTTACATCGGCGGCGAACGGGGTAGCAATCAATGCCGCTGTGATGATTCCGGTTCCGATTACTACCGCTGCCCGAGACGAGAATCGTTTGGAAGCAAGTGCTACCAGAGGATACTGTAATACTGCCATGACAACGGCATACACCGTATACATAATACCCACACCATCAGCTGAGCCGTAAATTTCCTGGACTCTTAGGGGTATGTAATATCAATCTGGGACGCTCCCAGCCAAAACACCATCATCAAAAGGACGAATATTTGATATGGTCTGTCTTTTGCAATTCTTTTGACAGCAGGCATAACCGCATACGACTTTGCCTGCCGCATAATCGGTGGCATGGCAACACGTGATAATACGAAATTAATCATAAAGCAACTCGCTGCGCCAAAGCAGACAACTTTAAAATCCAGTCGAAGCAGGGCTACTCCCAAAAGGGGGCCGATTGCGCTTGCTATCCCCGTAATTGTGTTATTCAGCGAATAATATTTAGGACGATTGTCATTTGTTGTGAGCATTGCAATCGCAGACTGATATGGCATTTCAAAAGAACTCCGCCTAGGCCGATCAATATCATGGCAGCAATCAGCATCCATAGGCACTTGAAAATGCCAGGGTCAGAAATCCAAGAACTCTTAGAAATACGCCCACGCTGATAAGTGTTTTGACCTGAAACCGATCTGCCAAGGCACCACCGATCATCGCAAGACCCTGCTGCGAAAACTGCCGTATTGCAAGCGCTACTGAGACGGCAGTCGCAGTAAAGGCCAACGTTGTTGACATAATGCCCGATAACCAGCGGCATAATCATATCAAATCCAACCACCATGAAAAACGTAAAAATAAAAGTATGAGCAAGCCGCGGCGTTGATTGATCTGCGTTTCCACGCTTCCTAACACCTCCTTACTGCCTTAGATTGCTTTTGCTATTACTTGAAGCCTCCGCCCACTTAGTTCACATCCAAATTGAAATGGACGGATATCAGTAAATGAACTGATATGAGGTTCCGGTTTATCGAACAACTCAACAACCTCAAAGCCATTTGCTGATAACAACCCTGCTATTTCCTGCGGGAAGAAAAGACGATGCTCCAAGTGCTCAATAATCGCCTCACGAGTTCCAATTTTCCAATTATAGTCACGTTTTAAAATCTGTTTTGCTAAATCAATGTAAAAGCGTGTTTTTACAATTGCTGGTTTACCATCGAATATCGCTTCCTCCAAAAGCTCGTCCGTCAACCATCTCTGTCCCTCCTTTGTTAAGAAAAAAGCTGCATTCCTCATATCAAGATACAAAATGCCGCCATCTTTTAAGATGCTTTCGGAAATTCGTCAGAGTAGAACCAGCATCTTCGTTGGTGTAGTTATACAGGAAGGTGCTCCCAACGCAAACCAGAGCATCAAATGTCTGGTTTAGGTCAAACATTGCCTGTTGCCCAATATAAAAAATTGGCGTTTGGATAGTGCTTTTGTGACCAGGCAACCATATCTTCCGAAGCATCTATGCCTACAGCATCGTATCCTTTTTCTCTTAGAAAAGCTACTTCTCTCCCCAAACCCGATCCAACATCCAATACCTTTTTTCCTGTTTCGTATTTTTGGAGTATCGCGTGTATAAAAACGCGCCATTTCAAAAGACTTATCGTTTTCAAACACAGCATACAGTTCGGATTGGGTGCAGCAAGTTGTCGGTATTTGTTTTTAAACGAATCAATTCTAGTCACCTTATCCTTTGTAGCAAAAAAACACGGGTCGCGTTTGCACTGAATTGCGAAAAAGGAAACGATTCCGCTAAGAGAGAGGTGATTCCGTTGCCCACAAACCTCGCAGCAACAGCACTGCCAGTTTGCGCATAAACAGTCAGCGGAATATTGCGCTCCAGTACCCGTTCTACGACTCGATCAAAGGTTCCGTTGCTTAGGGTCATTCCTGTACAGATTACCCCGTCTGCAGAATCAATACTTTTTCCATATCCTTTTCTACGGGGTCGCCCCATTGTGTTCTTTCCATTTGCAAATCGCAGGGAAGGCAGGTTCCTCCGCGCTTTCGTATTGCGAGCTATAAGCGGGTTTACAACCCCAATCAACGCAATCCTCATGCCCTGTTCTATGTTGGCAATATCAGCAATCAGGTTGTCACGAAAATCCGCTTTCTCGGCCGGGGTTCCCCGGCAGTTCCACAGCATCGCTGCATTGCCTTTCGTGAGGATATACTGTGCCAAGATAAGCGTCCATTGCTGCAATTCTAACCGGCAAACGCGGGTCAATCACGCAGCTTTTGAGAGACTTGCCTGAAAACTCTCTTCCTGCTTCAATGCCTAATTGCTCCGGCACATGAGAGCATGCTCCAAAGTATGTCCCGACTCTCAGTAATAGATAATAGTTGTGGTATTTATTAATGGAGTTTGGAAATTGCGTTGTCTGATAAATATAAGACGCTCCTGTTACGAAAAAAAATCAGAAACAGAGGATCCATATCTCCATTCACGATAGCACCCCATAATTCATTAACATTTTTATATTGCTTCATGTACTCGCTCCGTTTCCTCAAACTCAATTTCCAACCTTCTCAATGCAGTTTCAGCGAACATGCGAGCGCCGTACCCATCGCAATCTCGCGTTATAACGTGTCCCAAATAGCAGGCATTGTCGATTGGTTTTTCAATGGATTTACCCGCACAGTCCTCGATTCTATACCGTATGATATTTGAATCTTCCCTTAACGTGTCAGCGCCCTTAATCTGCCTTATCTTGCCGCCGCAATCCGGAACAATAAACATAATCGCAGCACTGCTCACGTTGGTATCAGATACAGTAACGGACGGTTGCTGTCCTAAAGCAAAGGGATACAAAGGCTTTAAGCATATTTACGCCGGTCACATATTCAATGAGTTCCACGATATAGTTTCCTGCTGTACGAGGGTTGATTTCCACCACTTTGGGACCATCCTTCGTGAGTTTTATCTCTGTGTGAGCGATTCCGTGGTCATATCCTGTTGCCAGCAATACATTGCGCACATAATCGCCTATCTCCTCTTTCACGTCCTCATCCAGTTTTGCCGGGAACATATGTCCGTTTTCTATAAAGTACGGACTGCCAGTCACAACTTGTCCGTAATACCTACAACGGTAATCTCACCGTTATTTGAAACCGTCTCCACACTGACTTCTTCTCCGCATATATATTCTTCAATCAAAAATGCTCGCTCTCTTTCTTGATCACGGAAATTAAGCGGAAATTCTCCAAATCACGATATGCCTGTTGCAGATCATTTGAAGTCTGAATAAGTTTAACAAATGCGCTTGAGGCTAAATCCACAGGTTTAAGAACAAGAGGATAACCTATTTCTTGCGCTGCCTTTTCCTTCCTCCCAATTATAAGCAAGCATGTACTTTGGATTGGACAATCCAGCACGATCTACAGCCTGCCGCATTAAATGTTTCTGTCGTGCGGTCTTAACGTTGGCTGAAAACGGACACGGTACATTGTAAGCCTTTGCAACTTCACAAACCGTTTCGATGTAATAATCACACACCGTTATCACACCATCGAACCGCACGTGCCTAACCGATTCGATCAGCTGTTGCAGATCGTTCGTTTCTGTTTCGACAACATCGTCAGCATAACGGAAAACAGCGTGCTTTTCCGAGCTCATCGGATTTTGATAATGTGATGCCTTCCGGGTTACAAAAGTATAGCTATGTCCGAGTTCCCTCAATAAAAGGTGGTAAGAGGTTTCCGCTTGCTCCGACCCAGCTTTCAATCATAAGCAAATGTGCCATTGCTATTCCTCCATTTCTTTTAATAGAGAGCATCATAGTCAATGTGGTTATGACGCTCCTATTGACATATTGTAGTTCTTGCCATATAATTTGTCCAACGAATAGTTTTGTAAACTTAATCGGAATTATTGATAGTTTGGAGGAGCACATGAATATAGATTACCTGAGAACATTTCTAACACTTGCGGAGAATGGAAGCTTCTCCGAAACGGCGAAAGAGCACATTGTAGTCCAGTCCACGGTCAGCAGCCGAATACAGGAACTGGAAAAGAGTTGGGGCAGAGTCTTTTTATTCGTAGCTACAACCGCCGAACTTACTTTAGCAGGGCAGGCCTTTCTGGAATATGCAAAAAACATAGTGGAATTAGAGAACAGAGCAATTGATAGAATTGGCTTGGTTGGTCAGTTTTCTGAGCGATTGACAATCGGAACGGTTTATGCTTTCCACAAGTGTTATCTGGTGCAAGGAACCAGACGTTTTTGGAAAAGCATAGTGACATTTCTGTTCGCATAGAGTTCGGGCATTCAAGACATATTATTTCTGCTATGCACCAAGGAAAAGATTGATATAGGCTATTCACATCACCCGTTTAGGCATACCGGTTTCCAGTGTGATCTTGTGTGTGAAGATGAAATCATACTTGTTACCAGTAAACAACCTACTGATCTAAATGAATGCATAACACTGAAAGACATGGAAACGCTGCGCATCTACAATTCAAATTTCCTATATGCGGATACACATAACAGGATTTTTTTCAAGATACAAAGGCATTTCAGCTCGATATAGATATAAGGGGAAAATATCGTTCCATACTTATTGAATGATGACGGCTATGCCTTTGTGCCGCGAAAGATGGTGGAGCGGGAATTGTCCAACGAATCATTGTTTGAGGTTACAATTTTGAATGTTTTCTGTTCCTCATCCATTTTTAGTAGACGATCCCATTGGCCTTTGCCGCCAGCAAAAGCTTCCGCATTTCCTCACGGGAGCGCCGGTACTCGGCGTAGGTTTTTTCTTTTTCCTCCAGCAGCCGAGCATATTCAGATTGCAGTTCTTTAACTTTGGGCAGCTTCTTCACCCCCATCTCATCAAAGGCATTTTTTGCCGCCTGATGAAGCAGAATTTCTTCTTCATGTTCCTCCCGGAATTTTCGGGAATAACCGGCTTTTGCGATAGGCAACATAGGTCTCGCGGGTCTTGGCATAATTAACGATATGCTTGTAGTAACAGAAGGAGGGTTTTAAGCCGGTTTTCTGTGCGTACACCCGCATCTGGTGCATGATAATGAGAGTTTGCGCAGATTGACGGTGCAGACCCGTTCCAAATAGTCCACCCGTCCAAACCGCCAGTCCTCATATTTCTGCTTTGGCAGGACACCGACCTCCATCAGCACATCCACCGGAGCCGCATAACCACGGCGCTGGCATTGATGATAGACCGCTGAATGTACTTTTCCAATCAATTCCTTGTCATCCATTTCCATTACTGTCCTTTTCCTCATGCCAGTTTTTCAAGACAGCCTCTACCTGAGCAATCAGCTGTTCCTTATCCGGCATATAGAGAACATACCGGGATGCGAAGATATTGTTGGACAGACCGCCCAGGGCATATTCTGCCGCGATGCTGTCTTTTTCCGTACAGAGGATAATACCGATAGGAGGGTTATCGTCAGGGTCGTTGACTTCCGCCGCATAGTAGTTTAAGTACATATTGAGCTGACCGGCAGCCTCTGGTGTCAGTTTTTTCGTTTCAGTTCAATCAGTACATAAGCACGGAGGATTTTATTGTAAAATACCATGTCCACATAGTAGTGGGTATTGTTCAGGGTCACACGCTGCTGGGTTCCGACAAACATGAAGCCTCGTCCAAGCTCCAAAAGAAACTTTTCAATCTTTTCAATTTGCAGGACAAGGGTTTCTTTTTCCAAATCGCTTTCCAACATGGGTTTGTTCTCCGGCTCAACCCAAAAATTCAAAAGACAACATAGGGATTCGGATGACTGTCAGCGGGTTGATTGATGTCAATCTGCCGTTTCAACTCCCGAACTGACCAGAGATTGAAGATTCCTTTTCTTTATTGGTTTGTTCTCATCGGTAATACTCAAAAGCTCGGTAATGGGACCAGGACAATTTGTTTTTCCATACACGCCCTCCTTTATCTAAAACTATCCGCACTCGGCGGCAGAATATATTCTTATATAGTATATCCTATTTTTTAGGGAAAGTAAAATAACATCAG
>VOFH01001693.1_pt1 | contig 48982 bp, 76 predicted proteins | sample 5384091 | NCBI WGS metagenome assembly VOFH01 (sample SAMN12384727, study PRJNA508395) | human gut metagenome | isolation source: healthy gut G | host: Homo sapiens
CAGACATGACAGGAGAAGATCAACAATGAATATCGTATTATACGAGCCGGAGATCCCGTCCAATACAGGAAATATCGGACGTACCTGTGTGGCGACGAACACGAAGCTGCACCTGATCGAGCCGCTGGGATTTAAGCTCAGCGAGAAGCATTTAGTCCGAGCGGGACTGGATTACTGGGATAAGCTGGACGTAACAGTGTACAGCGATTATCAGGATTTTTTAAAGAGAAATCCGGGGGCGAAGATCTATATGGCGACCACGAAGGGCGAGCATGTATACACGGATGTTCCTTATGACCCGGATGTCTACATCATGTTCGGGCCGGAGGCCGTGGAATCCCGGAGGAGATCCTGGTGGAAAACCGCGAAAACTGCATCAGGATCCCGATGTGGGGAGATATCCGGTCGCTGAATCTCTCGAATTCTGTTGCAATCGTGCTATATGAGGCGTTACGGCAGAACGGATTTGAGAAGATGACGATGGAAGGACATCTGCATCATTTACACTGGAAAGAATAATTGAAAAATTAAAAAATGATAGAGCGCTTATTGTATACAAGATACGAAGCAGCTCCGCCGTGGATTTCCGGCATGTTTTGGAGACAGCTGTGGAAGAGATAGAGCGTTTTATAAAAAGGGGAAAGCGAGAAAACAACTATGATGAACGAAAAATGGGAAGAACAGTTCCGTGAACAGATCCATGAATTTGTTGGAACGATCGAGAAGTTCGATAAAGGGAGAGATCGACCGCAAGGCGTACAAGGGAATCTCCGGCGGATTCGGAAGCTACGCGCAGCGTGACCCGTCAAAGCATATGCTGCGTCTCAGAATGGCAGGCGGAAATCTGACAGAAAAGCGCCTGGAATTCCTCGCTGAGGCAGTAAAAGACTACGGCGTGGAGCTCATGAAGCTCACCACCTGCGAGACTGTACAGCTCCATAACCTGAAAGCAGAGCAGGTTCCGGTTCTCATGGAGAAAGCCATCGCAAGTGAAATTTACAGCAGAGGCGGCGGTGGAGACAATCCGAGAAATATCATGATGAGTCCTCTCTCCGGCATGCAGAAAGGTGAGGCATTCGATGTAAAACCGTATGCGGAGGCAGCGGCAGAGTATCTGCTTTCCATCTGCCGTGACATCCACATGCCGCGCAAGCTGAAGGTTGCGTTCTGCAATGGTGCGGATGATTCCGTACACAGCGCCTTCCGCGATATGGGATTTATGGCAAATCCGGACGGAACCTTTACACTCCGCATCGCGGGTGGTCTTGGCGGCGGTTATAAGATGGGCGTCCTCGTGGACGAACATGTTCCGGCGACGGAGATCCTTTACTACATACGTGCCATGATCGAGACATTCTGCCAGCACGGCAATTACCAGAACCGTGCCAAGGCCCGCACCCGCTTTATGCAGGAGACTATGGGCGTTGACGGTTTAAAGGCAGCGTTCTTGAGAATGTGGCAAAGGTAAAAAAGAAAAAGGCGGTCTTGACCGTCATGTGGAAGCCAAGCCGGTAACAAAGAAAGGCAGCGGCGAGATTGTCGGAAAGCGTGTAGTCGCACAGACGCAGCCGGGTCTCTTCGCGGTGGCATACCACCCGATCGGCGGATGTCTTCCGGCAGGAAAACCTGCGGAGCTTCTTACTCTTGTAAAGAGAGAGATTCCGGACGCGGAGTGCCGGATCGCTCCGCACGAGACGATCTATATCATCAATCTGACTGCTGATGAGGCGGAGAAAGTCCTTGAAGCGACAAACGACGGCGCCCAGAACACTTTTTGAGACCAGCGTTGCCTGCATCGGCGCTTCCATCTGCCAGCAGGGCGTAAGAGACAGCCAGGCGGCGCTCAGAGCGGCTGTGGAGGCTGTACGGGAGGCGAAAATCCCGGACGGCGCACTCCCGAGGATCTGTATTTCCGGATGCCCGTCCAGCTGTTCCGGACACCAGGCGGCCGCCCTGGTTTCCAGGGTGCGGCAAAGACCGTTGACGGAAAGCCGGAGTCCGCGTTTAAGATGTTTGTGGGCGGAAGCGATAAGCTGGGTGCCGCAAAGTTCGGGGGGGAGGCCGGAGCCGTGATCTTAGAGTGCGATCTGCCGAAATTTTCGTGGACCTCGAAAGCTGCCAGTCAGAACATGAATCGTGGGGCATGAGGATGAATTTAAGGCGATTGTGGAAAAGTACGCTTTAAGAGGAAATCATACGTGAAAAGTGGGAAAATCCGGGAATGAAAGTAAGCAGAGGCAGCGAAAGCTTTCTGTTCAGAGCCCGAATCCATATAAGTAAAAGAGGGCTTTTTAGAAGGTACGTAACTATTCAGTACCTTCATAGTTACGTGCAAAAATCCATTCCAGATCAGCTTCGCTGATGGGATTTTGCCTTCCAGCCTATGTTTTTCTTACGGTCAGCGCAGCAAGTGCGCAGACCTACTGAACAGTTACGAAAGTACTTCATATTTGAATAAGAACATAAAAACGGTCGACAGCGAAAAACTGTCGGCCGTTTTGTATTTTCAAAAATGATTTTAGGGCAGATGCATCCTGAAAAATATCTTTACATCTCAATCAACTGAAACTCCGCCTGTCTGGCCCGCAGCATCTGTGCTTCCCGGCGATGGCATGTGAAAATAATGATCTGGCCGCCATAAGCGGAGGCGAGCCATTCCAGTGCCGTCTTCAAGCGCTCATCATCATACTGTGTAAAGCTGTCATCGAAGATCAGCGGGAAGCCGGAGCCGGATCCCTGGAGAAGCTTTGCGGCGGCGAGACGCAGGGCTAGGTAGACCTGGTCCATGGTTCCGCTGCTGACATTCTCGAGGGGAACCAGCTTTGTCTTCGTGTTTAAGAAGACATTCAGATTCTCGTCGATGCTCATGCTGTCATAGATCCCGCCGGTGATTCCGGTAATGTACTGGGACGCTTCTTTATTCAGGTAGAGTCCGAAGGAATCACGGATTGAGGAGAGATCTGCCATAGTCTCCTGGGCAAGATCGATGGCGACGATCTCATCGTGGATCCTGTCGTTTTTCCGCCAGTGTCCGCTTCAATGCCTTCGCCTTATTTTTACAGTTGCTCAAATGCTCTAATTTCTTCTCAAGCTCCCACTGGGTCCGCTGCTGTTTCTCGATCATCTCGCTGCAGCCGGCCTGTTTCGTCTGGAGATTGCTTAAATCTTCAAAGAACTTCCTGATCTCTGCCTCAGACTGGGTAACCATATCGCAGAGCTTTGAGAATTCGCCCATTCTCGCCCGGAACGCGTTCATGGCATCCTCAGACACTGCGGAATCTCCGAGATGTCTCGCGAGAAGCGCGCCAAGTTCAGAGGAAGTATTGTCGAACAATCTGTGGTATTCTTTATCTTTCTGGAGGATGAACAGGGAGATGATAAAGAAGATCACAGCCGCCGTGGCTGCCGCGCCACAGACCGGAAGATAGGCGGTGAGGTTGAAATATCCAAGTGTCGCTGCAGCCCCCAGTCCTGCGACTCCGAGAACCGCTGTGAGACCGGAAAGAACCTTCCTGGACTTCTTGTTACACTCCCCATTCAGAGTATTATATTCGCTGTAAAGCCTCTCCGCGTCGGAAGACATGGCATCCACGGATGCCCGGTCTGTAAAGCCGTTGTCAGACAGCACCTTTTTCCCATTTGCCAGTTTCTCGTCCAGATCCTTTTTCTGTGTCTGGGTGTTGTCGATCAGGCCCTTGACCTGGGTCCGCATATTCTGGTAGGCGGCGAGCTGGTTCTCGTACTCCGGACCGGCGATCTCCGCCTCCACATTCCGGATCTCCGCGAGAAGAGAGGTAAACTCCCGGCTCGCCCCTGGGATCAGACCCGCCTCGAGGGGACGTTTCTCGTTTCTCAAAACGCAGTCGCTTTTGTGATATTTAAGGAAATATTGCCGGTGGTGTTCATGTTGGCAATATAATTCTTTAATTCCGTCACCATCCGTCTTCGGTGGCACTCTTTAACTGACCAATACTGATGGTGTTGTTGTACATGGTCTCGGTGAGACCGTCAAGCAGGCTGGAGACAAATGCAGGTGTCGCCTCTTCCTCCAGTCCTTTCGTCTCATTGATGATCTTTAAAGACTTATTTTCCTTCCGGAACCGGCGCTCGATGCGGTAGATGGTTCCGTCCTTTTCCAGTCTCAGCCATCCCTCGTAGGTTCCGCTGTTCTCCCAGGGCTCGTACTTTGTATACAGATCATTCTTTGCCGCCCGTCCGCGCCCGCGCTCGATGCCGAAGAGCATGCCGCGGATGAAGGTGTGAAGCGTGGATTTTCCGGCTTCGTTCTTTCCGTAGATAATGTTGATCCCGTCGTTGAAGGAGATGGTCCGGTCATGAAATTTTCCGAAACCGTCGATATGTAATTCGAGTAATCTCATGGCTGGCTCCTTTCATCTTTTGTCATAAGCAGGGCATGAATTCCATAGTACAGGGCTTTCTTCTCCACCGGACTCATATCATCCTTCATGAGTGCCTGGATATAAAAGCCGATCATGTCGCTTGATGTTCCGCGAACAGTGCGTGGAAATCATACTGTGGCTCCGACTCGTCCAGGATCTCGATAATATTCCACTGACCGGAGAAAATCCAGGTCAAAGCTGATATCCGGGTCTCGCATACCGCGGATCCGGAAGCGGTAGATATTGTTGGCACCGCGCTTGCGGATCTCGTCGGCGATGATCTGGGAAAGCTCGGTGTTTGTCGTCTGGGGCGTCACATTGACCACGAGCGGGATATACTGGGCCTGGCAGACTTCCTTAAACTGCAGGGAGGTCACATGTCCGCTGGTGGTGTCGATCTCGCCGATAAAATATCCGTGAGGTCCGGTCTCCGTCATGTCAAGCGGTTCCGGGGAACCGGCATAGGCCATGCGGTTTTCAAGAAGGATTTCCGGCTTGTGGATATGTCCGAGAGCGATATAGGAGAACGGGGATGCGGCCAGTGCATTCCGGTCAAAAGGAACATGTTTCGCGTCACCGCCGTGGAGCATGAGAATTCTGGTGCGTCTGGATGCCGGCAGGGAAATATTGTCAGCTTTCGCCTCAGTGATCTCGGCTGTGTGGTAGCTGAAACCGTAAACTTCCGTGTTCAGCTCCTCGAAATAGACGGAAGAGAGCTCCTCGCCCATCAGAAATGTGACGTTCGGGGCCCAGGTGAAGCTGAGAAGTGCAGAACTTTTCCGAATCCGGTCATGATTTCCGGCGATGATGACAACGCGGGTTCCCGGAATCGTGGAGAACAGGTAGTTGACCTCTTTCAGATCCCGCGCTAAGGGCTGGCGGTGGAATAAGTCACCGGAGATCAGAAGAAGGTCCGCGCGGGAGTCCCTGGCGTCCTCGATGATCCCCTGGAACGTCAGACGGATCGCCTGTTCCGCTTTTTGCCCCAGGGCTTATCGCTGTCCGGGATCATGCCCCAGTGGATATCGGCGGTGTGAATAAATTTCATACATTCCTCCATGGTGTATGGATTGCAGATACACTGCGCTCAGTATCAAGGTAGTGGACTGTGAAAGTCCGCAAAAACGTGTTTCTCAGGTTACCGCGGCAGTTCGGTCACCAGAGGATTGCTGTCGCGTAAATGTGAAAAGGAGCGCAACAGATCTCTGTGCGCTCCCTTGCGGCTGCCTTGCATCGAAAGGACGCGGCGGGCTGCTGTTTCTTTATAATTCGCAGTTATTAACGGTACGCGGGAACGGAACTACGTCGCGGATATTGCCCATTCCTGTGAGGTACATTACGCAGCGCTCGAAACCGAGACCGAAACCGGAGTGGCGGACGCTGCCGTATTTTCTCAGATCAAGATAGAAACCGTAGTCTTCCGGCTTTAATCCGAGCTCTTTCATACGGCCAAGCAGTTTCTCGTAGTCGTCCTCACGCTGGCTTCCGCCGATGATCTCGCCGATACCCGGAACGAGACAGTCCACAGCGGCAACGGTCTTTCCGTCCGGATTTAATTTCATGTAGAACGCTTTGATCTCCTTCGGGTAATCGGTAACGAAAACCGGTCTCTTGAAGATCTGCTCGGTCAGATAACGCTCATGCTCGGTCTGCAGATCGCATCCCCAGTATACTCTTGTAATCGAACTTATCGTTGTGCTCTTCAAGGAGCTTTTACAGCCTCTGTGTAGGTAACATGGCCGAATTCGGAATTTAATACGTGGTTTAAGCGGTCGAGAAGTCCCTTGTCAACGAACTGGTTGAAGAAATTCATCTCGGACGGAGCGTTCTCGAGAACGTAGCGGATCACGTACTTTAACATGCCTTCAGCGACAGCCATATTGTCATCGAGATCTGCGAATGCCATTTCCGGCTCGATCATCCAGAACTCTGCCGCATGGCGGGTTGTGTTGGAATTCTCAGCGCGGAAGGTTGGTCCGAAAGTATAAACATTGCGGAATGCCATTGCGTAGGTCTCAGCGTTTAACTGTCCGCTTACGGTAAGGCTTGTGTGCTTTCCGAAGAAGTCCTTGCTGTAATCAACTGCGCCGTCCTCAGTCTTCGGAACGTTATCAAGATCGAGAGTCGTTACCTGGAACATCTCACCGGCACCCTCACAGTCACTGGAGGTGATTAACGGAGTGTGGACATAGACGAAGCCCTGCTCCTGGAAGTACTGATGGATCGCGTAAGCGATCAAGGAACGCACACGGAATACAGCCTGGAATGTATTTGTACGTGCGCGGAGGTGCGGGATCGTACGAAGATATTCGAATGTATGGCGCTTTTTCTGGAGCGGGTAGTCTGCGCTGGAAGCCCCCTCAACGGTAACCTCTGTTGCCTGGATCTCAAACGGCTGCTTTGCCTCCGGTGTTGCAACGAGAGTACCTTTTACGATAATGGAAGCGCCGACGTTTAACTTGGAAACTTCAGCGAAGTTTGCCATTGTATCATGGTAAACGATCTGTAAGGTATCGAAGCTTGTACCATCGTTTAATACGATAAAGCCGAATGCCTTGGAATCACGGATGCTGCGGATCCAACCGCCGACCTGGATCTCCTGGTTTAAATATTTGTCACGCTCTTTAAAGAGCTCTTTCACTGTTGTCAACTGCATGATTTTTCCTTCTCCTTATATCTCTCTTCTTAGATAAATGTGCAATCTGGTATTAGTATAGCGTATTTTTTATGGGGATTCAAGGTGAAATGGGCATAACACGGGGTTTTCGGGAGTTTTTTAAAGGCTTCCCTGAGCAGAAATTACAGAGTCCATCAAGATTTGTAAGTAAAATAGAAATAGAAAAATAAGTTTTTATAGAAAAATCCCGAAATATCGACTATAATAATAATAAAATAGCACACGGGAGGGCAAACGAATGAATATTTACGATCGGATCAAGACCATGAGCAATGAGATGGCAGGTGACCTTACAGCGCAGAGACGTGACTTTCATAAGTACGCGGAGCCGGGCTGGTTTGAGATGAGGACATCGTCCATTATTGCGCGGAAACTGACAGAGCTCGGATATGAAGTGCTTGTCGGAGATCAGGTCTGCAAAAGGATTCCAGAATGGGCGTTCCGTCTGAGGAAAAGTTAGAGGAACAGTATGAGCGTGCTGTTGCCCAGGGAGCGGATCCGGAGTTTGTTAAGTACACAAAGGGAGGAATGACCGGTGTGATCGGAATCCTGCGCTGCGGCGAGGGCCCGACGGTTGCCATGCGGTTTGATATCGATGCCCTCGGCGTATTTGAGGAGCATGATCCGAGCCACAGACCGGCGAAAGAGGGATTTAACTCTGTAAATGAAGGCTTCATGCACGCCTGCGGACATGACGGACATGCCACCATCGGACTCGGTGTGGCGAAAGTACTGATGTCCATTAAGGATCAGCTCCATGGAACCGTGAAACTGATCTTCCAGCCGGCGGAAGAGGGCGTCCGCGGCGCGAAATCCATCGTTGATAACGGACACCTTGACGGTGTGGATTACCTGATCGGCTCTCATGTGACAAATAAGAAAGAGGACGATCCGGCAGTGGTAATTCCGGGAAGCCATGGCTCTCTCGCAACGACAAAATATGATGTGATCTTCCACGGAAAATCTGCCCATGCGGGCGGATCACCGGAGGTTGGACGGAATGTCATGCTGGCAGTCGGAACGGCGATCTTAAACCTTTATGCGATCCCGCGTCACCCGGCGGTGTGTCCAGAGTAAATGTGGGAACCGTTGTCGCCGGAAGCGGACGGAATGTTATCGCGGACGAGGCGAAGATGGAGATCGAGGTCCGCGGTGAGACCACCGAGATCAACGAGTACATGAAAAATTACGCAGTGAACATTATCGAGAGCGCGGCAAAAATGCACGGATGCACCTGTGAGATGAAGCTTATGGGCGCGGCAAACTCCCTGGCGAGCAGTGAGGCGCTGATGGAGCGGGTGAAGAGAGTCTGCGAGGAAGATCTCCATCTGCCGGTTGCGAAGGAAATGAGCAGCAAAAACGGCGGCAGCGAGGATGTCTCCTATATGATGAACCGCGTCCAGGAACAGGGCGGACAGGCGACCTTCATGCGCGTCCTCACCCACGAAGCCGGCCCAGGTCACAGCCGTATCTTCGATATCGACGAGCAGGTTCTTCCGAATGCGGTGAAGATCTTCTGCGGTGTGGTTTATGACATTATGCACTAATGGGTGAGAAGTGCATGCGATAAAAAGCGACAGATAAAAGAGCTCCGGCCAATTTGCCGGAGCTCTTTTCAGAAATGCGAGAAGGCACTTTTATGCCATGATTTTGCGGAACAGATCCTTCAGATCTTCTACGCTTGCATCCTTCGGGTTGCCCGGTGCGCAGGCATCTGCGTGTGCGGAATCTGCAAGGAACGGAAGGTCTTCCTCTTTGATCGCCTCAAGGACAGATGGAATTCCGACATCCGCGGAAAGCTTCTTGACAGCGTCAACAGCAGCCTTCCGGTATTCGTCCTGAGACATGGAATCAACATTTGCAACGCCCATGGCACGTGCGATTTCGCGGTATTTCTCACCGGTGCACTCCTGGTTGTATTCCATAACGATGGGGAGCATCATTGCGCAGGCTACACCATGAGGGGTATCATAGACAGCACCGGGTATGTGCCATGGAATGAGCGATACCGAGACCTACATTGGAGAAGCCCATACCGGCAATGTACTGACCCAGAGCCATGCCTTCACGGCCTTCCTTGGTATTGGCTACAGCGCCGCGCAGGGACTTGGAAATAATCTCAATGGCCTTCAAGTGGAACATGTCAGTCATTTCCCATGCCGCCTTGGTGGTGTAACCCTCAATTGCGTGAGTCAGAGCGTCCATGCCAGTAGAGGCGGTCAGGCCTTTCGGCATGGAGGACATCATATCCGGGTCTACAACTGCGACGATGGGCATATCATGAGGGTCTACGCATACGAATTTACGTTTTCTTTCTACGTCGGTGATAACGTAGTTGATGGTAACCTCTGCAGCAGTACCGGCTGTAGTCGGAACGGCGATGATCGGGACACACGGATTTTTGGTCGGTGCGGTGCCCTCCAGGCTTCTGACATCCTCAAACTCCGGGTTTGCGATGATGATACCGATGCTTTGGAGGTATCCATAGAAGAGCCGCCGCCGATGGCGATCAGATAGTCAGCGCCGGATGCCTTAAATGCTTCAACACCGTGCTGGACATTCTGGATCGTCGGGTTTGCTTTAATATCGGAGTAGAGCTCGTAGTCAAGACCGTTTGCGGTCAGAATGTCGGTTACTTTGGCGGTAACCTTGAATTTTACGAGATCCGGGTCGGAACATACGAACGCCTTTTTTAAAGCCGTGGGCTTTCGCCTCGTTCGCGATCTCCTGAATCGCGCCTGCTCCGTGATAAGATGTCTGATTTAACATAATACGATTTGCCATGATAAAAAACTCCTTCCATGAATACTTGCTCTCAAAAGCTTTCTGTGCCTTTGTTATTATATTAACAAATTTGAAGGGCAAAAAAGAAAGTTACAGAAAAGGTCAAGTGTAACACTTTAAGGAAAATCGACATATTGCAAAAAAAGACATAGAAAAATTGTGCAAAAAATAACAATAGATCAGGACAGCAGATGAAGCTCAAGAAACAGATCCCGCAATGCTGCCGGCATCGCGCGGACGAGAAGACCGGCAAACTGGGACGGAGTCAGGTCCATGCCACCGAGAACCCACTTTACGGTCATGGTGATCGAGCCCTGACAGTACATTTCCAGAAGAAAATGGATCTCAGGGCTGGCCGGTCTGCCGCTTTTTTTCCCGGATCAGATTTTCATAAAAGGCGAGGATCAGCTTAAAATCATGCTCCCGCAGGGAATTCTGCCTGTCATAGCGGAATGCGGCGGCAAAAACGTCTTTTCCTCCTGAATATATGTAAATTTTTTCTCCAGACTGTCAAGGACCGTCGTCCCACGGCCCATATGTTCAAAGGAGTGGGCGAGGAGCTTGTCGAAATACCAGTTGATCAGGTCATATTTATCAAGAAAATTCCGGTAAAAGGTCTGGCGGGTGACGCCGCAGCGCTCCGTGATCTGGCGGACAGTGATCGCATCGACCGGAGTTGTCTTCATTCATGCATTCCTTCATGGCTGCGGCGAGACGGTATTTTGTTTTTCCCCCTTCATGGCAGGCGTGCTGGATTCGATCATTAAAAGCTCCTTTCTCCGGTATTGCGGCCGGTTCTTATGTAACAGGAAATTCCCTGTTACATAAAAAGGCACATTCTTTTTACATTTTATTCAGTAAATTCTATCATATTTTTCCCAATGAAGAAAGTCTTTTTTGAGGCGGTTAGCTTCTTCATCTGATCTCATCGGGAAGCGTTCAAAAAACTCCGTATTATCCGCGATCGAGTCACGCGGATGATACGGAGTTTGTGTTACGTCTGAATGAGCTTTGGATGGCTGAGCCCGAAGGCAGACCGGTTTTTATGAGAGACCGATCACAACGGCAAGGATCACAGCGATGGATCCGAATGCAAACAGGACAGCCTGGAATTTGATCTGGAATTTTGCCCATTTGCCCCAGTCGAGCTTTGCCGCAGCCAGCGCGCCTAAGAGACAGCCGGAGGTCGGAACGATGAAGTTTGTGAAGGCGTCACCAAGCTGGTACGCAACAACAGCAACCTGTTCTCGACACCGACAAGATCGGCGAGAGGAGCCATGATCGGCATGGTAAGGGCAGCCTGTCCGGAACCGGATACAACGAAGAAGTTGAACACGGACTGGAAGATATACATAAACCATGCGGAGATCACCGGCGGGAAATTCTGCATTCCGTCGCTGATGCTGTGAAGGATCGTATTTAAGACTGTACCGTCGGTTGCACTTGTGCCACCGAGGATGATGATGATACCCTGCGCCATTCCGACACACATTGCAGCGCCTAAAAGATCGGCAGCACCGTGGTCGAAGGATTTTGCGATATCATTTACTTTCATGTCATTCAGCTTGAAGACAACGCCGATGATACCGGAAACAAGACCCATCACGAAGAACTGGGAAGCGATCTCCGGGATATAGTAGCCCTCGCTTACAACGCCCCAGATCGTCCATACCATGCAGGCAGCGACCGTGAGGAGAACAAGCTTGTGGCCGAGAGTGAACGGCGGCATCTCTTTGCCGTTCTTTGCGAATTCTTTTCTGTATTCTTCGTCAGATTCATACGCAACGGAGAGCTGCGGATCTTTCTTGATCTTTACTGCGTAGCGCATTGTGAAGACGATCGTAAGTCCTGTGAAGAAGATCCATAACGGGATACGGAACCATGCACCGGACATGACCGGAATACCGGCAACACCCTGAGCAACAGCCAGTCCGAACGGATTCTGCCAGGAAGAACCGAAGCCGATCTGTGTAGATACGTAGGAGCACATAATTCCGACAACTGCGTCATACCCCATTGCGATAAACATTGGTACGAGGATCATAACGAACGGAATTGCCTCCTCACCCATACCGAAGACTGCGCCTCCGAGGGAGAACAGGACTACGAGGATCGGGATCAGAAGGATCTCGCGTCCGTTTGTCAAAGCGATGACCCGCATAATGCCGCTTTCTATCGCGCCTGTCCGGAGAACGATACCGAAGGCACCGCCAACGACCAGAATGAAGGCGATGATTCCGACAGCGGTACCATTCTTATCGCCGACGGTCATACCCTCGAATACATAGTTTAAAATTCCCTGACCGCCAAAGTCCTCGGTTCCGAAGATCGGAGCTGCTTTGGTCACTTTGTTTCCGTTTTCATCCAGAATATACTGGAAGCTTTCCGGATCCAGAACGGTTCTTGTTTTTTCCACGCCGTTCTGCATATACGTGATTTTTTTGTGTCGTATTTACCCAACGGGATAAATACGGTGAGCAGAGCCGCGAACAGAATGACACCAAAAATGATGATGTAAGTGTGCGGCATCTGGAAGCCCTTTTTTTCTCCATGGCTTATCCCCCATAATTGTATTCTCTGCCTGTGAAATCCCCCGCACAGGTAGTGTATCTACTATATTAACATAAATTCTGTGATACGTCATTACTCTTTTCCTTTAATCCTACATATTAATAGTTGCTGTACAGGGGTAGGAATTTTCTGAACTGAAAATTCCGTACAATACAGTGGTGGCAGTGGATTTTGCCGATTCGGAATGCGAAGCATCGGCAAAATCAGTTACTGTTTGCGCAAGGCGTGAACAGTAACTATTAATAGGTTTATACAATTTCGAATCAGCATTTTTGGTACTTATGTAACCAATCAGGAACATAGGTATTGTATTGCGTATCATACAAAAAAGAAAAAATGTCAGAATATACACAAAATTGGGATTGAAAGGATGAAAAGTTTGTTCACATCTTCTAAAAAGTATGTTATAATAGAGTCACCATCTAAGAAACTAATGTATGGGACAAAAAGAGCAGCAAGAGGTGATATCATGGTAAAAAAAGAGATGATAGCGATGCTGTTGGCAGGAGGACAGGAAGCCGCCTCGGTGTATTAACACAGAAAGTGGCAAAACCGGCCGTCTCCTTCGGCGGAAAGTACAGAATTATTGATTTCCCGCTCAGCAACTGCATCAACTCTGGTGTTGATACTGTGGGAGTATTGACCCAGTACCAGCCCTTACGTTTAAACGCGCACATTGGAATCGGTATTCCGTGGGACTTAGACCGCAACGTCGGCGGCGTTACGATCCTGCCCCCCTTACGAGAGAAGTAAAGGCAGCGACTGGTATACAGGAACCGCGAACGCAATTTACCAGAATCTGGAGTACATGGAGTCCTACAATCCAGAATATGTTCTGATTCTTTCCGGCGACCACATTTACAAAATGGATTACGAGGTGATGCTTGACTATCACAAAGCGAATAATGCGGATGTCACGATTGCCGCTATGCCGGTGCCGATCGAGGAAGCAAGCCGTTTCGGAATCCTGATCACGGATGACAACAATAAGATCACGGAATTTGAAGAAAAACCGGAGCACCCGAGAAGCAACCTCGCTTCTATGGGCATCTATATTTTCAGCTGGAAGGCACTGAAGGAAGCGCTCATCAAGCTTTCCGAGGAGCCGGGCTGTGATTTCGGAAAACATGTGATCCCGTATTGCTTCGAGCAGGGCAAACGGATCTTTGCATATGAATACAACGGCTACTGGAAGGATGTCGGTACACTCGGCTCCTACTGGGAAGCAAATATGGAGCTCATCGACCTGATTCCGGAGTTCAATCTGTATGAGGAATACTGGAAGATCTATACAAAGAGCGACCGGATCCCGCCGCAGTATATTTCCGCGGACGCGAAGATCACAAAGTGTATCATCGGCGAAGGTTCCGAGATCTACGGAGAGGTAACGAACTCTGTGATCGGATCCGGCGTAACGATCGAGAAAGGCGCTGTAGTCAAAGACTCCATCATCATGCAGGACAGCGTGATCGGTGAAGGCGCGGTGGTAGAAAAAGCGATCGTGGCCGAGGACGTAAAGGTCGGCGCCGGGGCGCACCTTGGTGTTGGTGAATATGCGCCGAGCAAATATGACCAGAAAGTATACCAGTTTGATCTTGTGACGATCGGCGAACACTCTGTGATCCCGGAGAACGTAAAGATCGGAAAGAATACAGCAATTTCAGGTGTGACGACCGCGGAGGATTATCCGGACGGAGCGCTTGAGAGCGGCGGCAAGCATTGTAAAGGCAGGTGGAATCGTATGAGAGCAATCGGTATCATTTTAGCAGGCGGAAACAGCAAGCGGATGCGCGAACTTTCCAATAAGAGAGCGATCGCGGCGATGCCGATCGCGGGCAGTTTTCGAAGCGTGGATTTTGCGTTAAGCAATATGAGCAACTCTCATATCCAGAGCGTTGCCGTACTGACACAGTATAACTCCCGCTCCTTAAATGCACATTTAAGCTCTTCCAAATGGTGGGATTTCGGAAGAAAACAGGGCGGAATGTATGTATTTACTCCGACGATCACGGCGGAGCACAGCGACTGGTACCGCGGAACAGCAGACGCGCTCTACCAGAATCTGGACTTTTTTAAAGAAAAGCCACGAACCATATGTAGTGATCGCTGCCGGAGACGGTATCTATAAGCTGGACTACAATAAGGTACTGGAATATCATATCGAAAAGAAAGCCGATATCACGGTTGTCTGCAAGGACATGCCGGGCGATGTGGATGTGACCCGCTTCGGTATGGTGAAGACGAACGCGGACGGACGGATCGTTGAGTTTGAGGAGAAGCCGATGGTGGCTGATTCCCACACGATCTCTTGCGGTATCTATGTTGTCCGCCGCCGCCAGCTCATCGAACTTATCGAGCGCTGCGCGAACGAGGACAGATACGACTTCGTACAGGACATTCTGGTGCGCTATAAAGGTCTCAAGCGGATCTACGCGTACAAGTTAAATACATACTGGAGCAATATCGCATCCGTCGATGCTTACTACCAGACAAATATGGATTTCTTAAAACCGGAAGTCCGCAATTACTTCTTCAAGGAGTATCCGGATATCTACTCCAAGGTGGATGATCTTCCGCCGGCAAAATACAATCCTGGCGCATCCGTGAAGAACAGCCTGGTATCCAGCGGCTGTATCTTAAACGGAGATGTTGAGAACTCTGTTCTCTTCAAGAAAGTCTATATCGGAAACAACTGTATCATCAAGAACTCGGTGATCTTAAATGACGTGTATATTGGGGATAATACCGTTATTGAGAACTGCATCGTTGAGAGCCGCGACACGATCCGTGCCAACACAACGTATATCGGCAAACCGGACGATGTGAAGATCGTCATCGAGAAGAACGAGAGATACACCCTGTAAAAAGGGAGCCGCAGGCCGGAAGCGGGACATTCCGGATGGCGCGGCAAAAGGCAGAAAAACAGGCATTCAAATATTGACTGGCCGGTGATTACATAAAATCTGCAGGGGAGCGCAGATGGGGGAGGTTATTATGCAGGTAACAGATGTACGTGTGAGAAGAATTGAGAAAGAGGGAAAAATGAAGGCGATCGTGTCCATCACACTGGACAACGAGTTTGTGATCCACGATATCAAGGTCATCGAAGGGGAAAAAGGCCTGTTTATCGCGATGCCGAGCAGAAAGGCAGCAGACGGCGAATACCGTGATATCGCCCATCCGATCAATTCCGGAACACGGGACATGATCCAGAGAGTGATCCTCGACAAGTACGAGACAACCACACTGGAGGAAGCGCAGGCAGTTTAGTTTTCCGGGAAACTTGTCCGGAGTGACAGCCTGACGCAGGTCCTGCAAAAGATATAGCCGCAGAGAGCGGCTTGTGAATGGGGAAATAGAAAGTCCGCCGAATCGTGAAAAGATTCGGCGGACTTTTTCGCGTATTATGATCTCTTATACGATTACATAAGTCCCGGGATCAGAAGCGGAACATATACGATCATGAAGAATACGATGATCAGTCCGATCAGGTACGGGATAACAGATTTGGAGATCCGCTCGATTGGAAGTCCCGTAATACCGGAAGCAACGAACAGGTTGATGGCAACCGGCGGTGTGATCATACCGATGGCGATACCAACTACGAAGAGGATTCCAAAATGTACGGTGCTGATGCCCATGGCCTTGACAAGCGGCAGGAACACCGGGGAAAGAATAATGATCGCGGAGGAGGTCTCCATGAAGACTCCGGCGAGCAGGATGATCAGGGAGATCAGGAACATGATCACATACTTGTTTGTGGAGATTCCCAATACTCCGCTTGCGATGGCTTCCGGGATCTTGTAGTTTGCGAGAACCCAGCCAAACGGACCGCTGCATGCGATGATGATCATGATAACGGCAGATGTCTTTGCACTTCCCTTCATGATCTCAACGAGACCCTTGAAATCAAGGTCGCGGTAGATAAAGAAGGAGACGAAGATCGCGTAGATAACCGCTACGGCAGCCGCCTCAGACGGTGTGAAGTAACCGGAGAAGATTCCGCCGAGAATGATCAGCGGCATTAAGATTCCCCAGATCGCTTCCTTGAAGGTGTGGAGCACGTTTCCGACAGAGAACGCTTTTCCCTTCGGGTAGTTGAACTTGCGCGCCTGATAGAGGAGATCGCAACGAGGATCACGCCCATTAAAATTCCCGGGACAAATCCATTTTTGAAAAGTGTGTTTACGCTGTCCTCAGAGATAACGGCGTATAATACCATCGGAACGGACGGCGGGATAACGACACCGATGGTCCCGGCAGCTGCGATCAGGGCAGCGGCGGAATCTTCACGGTATCCACGTTTCTTTAACTCCGGGATCAGTGTTGCACCGACAGCGGCTGTTGTGGCGGCACCGGAACCGGAGATCGCCGCGAAGAACATGCCTGCGAGGACGGATACGATGGAAAGACCACCCTTTAACATACCAAGTAAGGACTCGGCGAACTCAACGAGCACCTTGGAAACTTTTCCCTTTGCGAGAAGGTCGCCGGCAAAGATGAAGAAGGGGACTGCGATCAGGGAGAAAGAGTCGGTGCTGGCGAACATACGCTGCACGAGGATCAGGAGCTTTACATCGCCTTTTAAGAGGACGAGGAGAGCTGCCGCCGCGATCGCGAATGCGACCGGAACGCCGATCAGAAGCAGAACGATAAAGGAAATGAATAATAATGCTGCCATGTTATGCCTCCTCCTTTCCAAATAAAAGTCCAAGAACCGCGTCAACCGCGTGTACGAGCATGAATCCGCATCCTACCGGAATGCAGAGGTAAATATATTTCATGGGAAGACGCATCGCTGCGGACAGCTGGTTTCCCTGTTTTCCGAAGTATTTCATACCATAGATAATCACGACAACAAAGAGAATCGCGCAGATCACATGGACGAGAAGTTTTAAGACTTTGCTTAACGCCGCCGGAACCATATCCTGAATGAATGTGATGGAGATATGGCCGCTGTGCTTGTATACACAGCTTGCGCCTAAAAAATGATGACCAGACTAAAAGGTAACGGGTTGCTTCCTCACTCCAGAGAGTGCGGTGAATGCCATACGGCAGACGATCTGTGCGCCGGTGATAACGACCATGGCGCCGAGCATGACAACAATGATGTAGGAACAGATGGTGTCCAGAACATCGCTGAGTTTGTGAAATCCCTTAACGAAAGCCAACGGTGTTTCCCTCCTTTGAAAACCGAAACAATTACATGGAAAGTGCTAAAGCGGTTCTGATTTACAGTACGCGAGTAGGAATTTTCTGAACTGAAAATTCCATACAATACATCAGTGGTAACAGTTCCGGCTGCCCGGGTTTCCCTGGGCAGCCGAAGAACCTGCTTTAAAAATCCCATTGCCGGGGCAATGTTAACGGATTTTAGCACCGAACTTTAAAATCAAACAGCTGCGAAATTACTTTAATGCGTCCTGGATTCTTTTGATGTAATCAGCGTAATCCGGGTAAGCGTCATATACGCTCTGAACAGCTGCACGGAAGCTGTCTACATCCGGGTTCTCGACGACTTCCATACCATGATCCTTGATCTCCTGGAGCTGGTCAGCTTCCTGATCTGCAACCCACTGGCGCTCGTACTCAGCAGCTTCCTGTGCGGATTCCTCGAAGATCTTCTGAACATCTTCCGGTAAGGACTTGAAGAGGTCGTTGCTCATTGTGATGATCGCTGTGGAGTAGGAATGACGGTCAAGGGTTACATACTTCTGGGACTCCCAGAGCTTGTAGGAGTAGATAACGTTGATCGGGTTCTCTTCGCCGTCGATGGTGCCCTGCTGAAGAGCTGTTAAAGCGTCGGACCATGCCATCGGAACCGCGTTTACATCAAGAGCCTTGAAGGTAGCTGTGTAAACGTCGTTCTCCATGACACGGAGCTTTAAGCCTGCAACGTCAGCCGCGTTTGTGATCGGCTTCTTGCTGTTTGTGATGTTACGGAAACCACGCTCTGCGTATGCGAGACCCTTTAAGTCGGCATCCTCAAGTGTTCCAAGGAGCTCTTTACCGATCTCACCGTCGAGGACTTTGTAAGCTTCCTCGTTGTTTGCGAACAGGAACGGCATATCGAGAACACCCATAGCGCTGGAGAAGTTTACGAACGGACCGCTTGTGATGATACCCATATCAAGAGTACCCATCTGCATGCTCTCAAGCATGGTACGCTCGTCGCCGAGAGCTCCGTTCGGATGGATCTCGATCTCGTAAGCGCCGTTTGTGCGCTCTTTTACGAGTTCAGCGAATTTCTCTGCACACACCTGGAAGCTGTCCTGCTCGTTTACGGTCGTACCAAGCTTTATTACGGTTGCGTCTGTGTTTGAAGTCGCTTCCTTGCTCTCAGCAGCGGAAGAATCAGCGGCAGCGGCTGTTGTCTCAGCGGCAGCAGCAGTTGTCTCTGTGGAATTGCTGGAAGAGCCGCAGCCTGCCATGGAAAGAACCATAGCGCCTGCCATAACGGCGGATAATAATTTTGCACTTTTTTTCATAATGACCTCCTAAAGTCTTTTAAGAATAGATTGATGATAAGTATATATCTTAACTGCCCCTCGCAGATAAGAAACTAAGGAATTGATGGTGGTGTTGGCAAAGTGCGCGAAAGGAGATTGCCCCGCACGGTGTGCGAAAGGAGATTGCTCCGCACTGCGTGCTCCCGCAATCTCCGCCAGCATTCGTAATCCGGGCTGTCGCCCTGCTTACTCATGCTGGCTTGGTTGTCAGATGTACAGACAGCTCTGCGTGCAAGCACGCGGTCTGTCTGTCCGCCTGACAACACTTTCGGGAAAAAAAAACTCCTGTCTCTTATTTTTTAAGAGACAGAAGCGAAACTTCTGCGGTACCACTCTTATTGCTGTCAAAAAAACAGCCTCTCGATCCCGTCGTTTTCAAATATGAAAAATTAACAGGCAACACGTTAACGGGTGTAAACCGAACCAGCCTACTTGGAACACTTTCAGTGGTTAGCTCCGGGAGGATTGTCTGTAACGCGGTGTCTGCAGCTTTTCACCAGCCAGCTGCTCTCTGAAAGACCTTCGTTAAGAGCGTTCCCATCATCGCAAAGGAATATTTAAAACTGCCCTTTATTATAGTCACAGATTTGCAAAAGTCAGACAGTGATGACTGGCTGACGGCGGATGCGACGAAGCTGATGGTGCGGGCGGCCGAGGAGACGGGCTGCGACATGGTGATCGCGGATTTCTATCGTGTCGTCGGAGAGATGGTGTCGCGGAAGGGGGATATCGACGCGGACCAGGTGATCGGGCGTGAAGCGTTCGTTGGCTTCATGATGGAGAACCCGGCGGACTACTACTATGGGGTGCTGTGGAATAAGCTGTACCGGCGATCTCCGATGATGGGATCATTGTGGATAAATACGGGACCGGAAACTTCTGGAGAGATATCTGGAGTCGGCGGCATTGAAGCATGATATGACAATGGAGGAACTTTCCTGCTTTTTATATCTGAAGGATGCAAGCCATGAACTGAGCAGAAAGAATCTTGCGGATCTTATGGATCTTAGCCGCGGAGACCTCGCGGTGGCGGTCCAGCGGTTGTCCGCGAAAAAAGATGGTGGAGGTAACGGAGCTTCCGAGAAGGCGGGGAACAGAACGAAAGATCCGACTAGAACTTCTTCCGGCATCAGAAGTTGTGATCCCGGATCTTGAGGCGGCGGAGAACGATTACTATCAGGCGAAGTTTGGAAATTTTACAGAGGAAGAGATCAGACAGTATACGCTGCTGGCACGGAAAGTGCGGGAGAACGAGAGGAGTATTTTGCAGCGGGGATAGGAGAAGGCGCATTCGCGAGAAGCTGCGGACTGCGTCAGGCGGTCGTATTGGTGTGGAAATACAACGGATAAACATCAAAAATATGGAGATAAAGATGGAAAAGAAAAAACTTGCAAAATCGTATTCAGTGACATCGACGGCACGCTGCTGACGTCGGACGGACAGATCACGGAGGGAACGAAGGAGATGATCCTGAATCTTGAGAATAAGGGGATCCTGTTTATCCTGACTTCCGCGCGGTCACCGGAAGGCGTGCGGGTCATTAAGAGAATGCTGGGGAACCACGCGCCGATCATTGCGTTCTGCGGTGGACTGATCCTCGACAACGACGGACATGAGATCTATAGTAAGATGATTCCGTTAAAACGGGCACTGGAACTGAAGGCGATGCTGGATAAGGATTTTCCGGCTGTTGCCTGCAATACCTTCGGCGGCGAGAAGTGGATCGTGGATGACCGGGACGATTGAGAGAGCAGCGGGAAGAGAAAATCGTGGGATTTCCGGCTGAAATTGGATCTATTAAAGATACATTTGAAACAGAAGGCGGAATTCATAAATTTCTCCTCATGGGAGATCCGGACGTGATGACAAAGCTGGCGGCGGTTCTGGCAAGAGATTTCTCTGATCTTCAGTCCGCGGCATCCAACCCGGAATATCTGGAGATCACGGCAGCGGGTGTGGAAAAGTCGGAAGGTTTGAAGACGCTCTGTGGAAAACTCGGAATCTCACCGGAAGAGGCAGCGGCCTTCGGTGACGGCGAGAGCGATCTTTCCATGATGCGTGCGGCAGGGTTCGGCGCGGCGATGGGAAATGCGCCGGAGAATGTGCGGAGGCGGGCACCGATGGTGACCGGGAAGAATGATGAGGAAGGGCTGCTGAAGAGGCTGAAGGAGATATTTAAGGACTGAGAAAAATTGAGATTTCGAGACGGATGAATTCTGCCAGGCACTAACGTGCCAATGATGCACACTCGCACGAAGATGTAGATTGTCGCAAGTGACCGCACGAGGCGCGAGAATGTGCCAAGGTACATCCTTTTTTAGAGTTCTTGCAGAACAGAAAAACAATACAATTGAAAAAAACACAGACAGCATATGCAATATGGAGGACAGGATAGTAAGACTATGAAATGGAAGCTTTTAACAGGCGTGGGTCTGCTGCTGATCGCGGCGGCTCTTCTTCTTACTGTTTATAATATAAGAGAATCAGACCGGGCCGGAGCAGAATCAGAGGAGATGGTGGTCGGATGGAGTCACTGACAGCCGATTTGCCGGAGCGGCTGGAGACGGAGAAAAAAGGAATTTGTGCCGGAATATAAGAAGAATCCGGAGATGGAAATGCCGACTGTGGAGGTAAACGGACAGGAATGTGTGGGGATGATCGAGATTCCGGCGCTGGGGCTCAAGCTTCCGGTCATCAGCGAGTGGAGCGACGCAAAGCTCAAAAAGCGCCGTGCCGCTACAGTGGTTCTGCGTACTTAAAGAATATGATCATCGCCGGACACAATTACCGCACCCATTTTTCTGGCATCAAGCGCCTGAATCCAGGTGATTCCGTGGTGTTTACGGATGCGGATGGAAATGTGTTTTCCTATGAAGTGACGGAAATTGAGACGGTCGGCGGCTATGACATCGAAAAGATGGAGGACGGAGACTGGGATCTGACGCTGTTTACCTGCACGAATAAGGGGAAAGCGCGGGCGGCGGTGAGATGCAGGGAGATCGAAGAATAGAGAGGAGTGAGAGAAATGTGTAAGGCGATGGAAGACCTGAGAAATGAGAGCTATGCGGGAGGGCGTGAAAGCCAAGCTAAGGATACGGCGGTTCGAATGAGCGAAAAGGGAATTTCGGTTGAAGAGATTGCCGAAATCGTTGGATTCAGTACAGACAGGGTTAAGAAATGGCTTGTAACAGAAATGTAGGAGAGTGGTATTGATTTCTAAGAAAAACATTTTTTATTTGAAGTGTTCTTAAAGGAAATGGGGTATGTGTACGGAAACAGGGAAAGCACCTTCGGAGAAGGTAGGCTTTCCCTGTTTTTTGCTGCAATGCATCTGAAAGAAGCTGCCGATGGCAGGTCTTGCAGATAAAATATTATTTTTGTAGAAACAGTTCCGCCAACGATCTTGTAGGAAGAGTAGCTGCCTGTTGAGGCGTGTTTGGCGGATTTGAAGTGGAGATAGTCGCCGATATTGTTGGAACCTGACAGAGCATCTTTGGTGGCTTTGATGCAGGACTTGGACGGACCCTTTGCCAGGTATTTGTCCAACAGGCCGGAGGACGCGCCGGGGAACTGGCCATCGGCGTAGATCACGTCGGAGATCGTTTCGCCCCACTTTTGGATTTTACACGGTTTACGATGCAGCTTGCTACGGCGAGCTGGTCCTCATAGCAGTCATCGCCAGCCTCCATCGCGACGCAGGCTGCCATCAGGTAGATCTCATCCTCGGTGGCAGAGATCACATAGGACGGTGCTGCGGATGTTCCGTTTCCGGAGGCATTCAGTGCCGCGGATTCTTCTTTGCGTCAACAGCGGCAGCAGGTACCGGGCTGATAAAGGCGTATTTACTGGAAATATAGCCGTTTGTGTCGGCGGAGAGCTGGACCTTTGTCCAGCCGTCGGATTCACTTAAGACAGGGAAGGAATCCCCTTCGGCTGCCTGTTTTAAGATTGCGGAATCTGTGGACGGAGTCTCGCGGACGTTCAAGGTCGTCGCGGTGATCTTCGCGGATAGAAGACCGAGTTCCTTCGCCAATGGCTCGATATCTGTCCCAAAGAGCAGATATTTGTCACTCATCCATCCCTCAATTTTTCCGGAACGGACCTTCGTCCAGCCATCTTTTTCTCTCCAGCACAGTTCCGCCCGCTCCGCGGTAGCACTTCCCGACGATCTCACCCGCGGTAGATGGCTTCGTCCGCATATTTAACGGTTCACTTGTCACATTTGCCACGGCGAGATTGTCATAGGCGGATGCAGCGAAAGACGGAATAGCCGAGAGTGTAACGGAAAGGAACAGGACAGATGCGGCGGCAGCCGCTTTTAAAAGAAGCTTCTTTGAAAAGTCAGGAATCAGATTCTGTAATGTTATCATGCAAAATTTCCTCATATCAGTTGAATGTCCCGGTTATATTGCGGGAACTGTTTCGAATATTACAAAATTGTTACGAAGAAATTATAGCAAAAATGGAGAAATTTGTCAAATCAGCATTCCCATTGATATTTCCTGAGGTCCACATGCATCGCGTCTTTCAGCGCCACGCCTTCCTGCCGCAGCAGAAAAGCCTGTTCCGGCCAGCCGGGGCCGAGGCGGCCGGCGTGATTTACGACGCGGTGGCAGGGAAAATCTCCGTAGTCTGAGGCGTGGGGAGAGGACCCGGGCCACGAGGCGGGAGTTTTGTCCCTGCCGATGAGACGCGAGATCTGGCCGTAGGTGGCGACGGTTCCCCGGGAATCTCCCCGACTACGGACAGGACCTCGTATGCGAAATCTTCAGTAAAACGGGCGGATGGTGCCATGTTACTGCACCTCCTTCTGCTCCTCCCCATCTTCACCGGCATGCCGTTGACTTCCACGTTGTCCTCAACGGCAATTACAAAGGCAGCGGCGTCCACCGATGAACTTGGTTTCTACGAGATCGAGACGGTCCGGGTTGACCTTAATATCCACATCCGGTGTCTTCACGGCAAATTTTCCGGTTCCGGTGATCGCCGGAACGAGGATCGCGGTGTTCTCCCCGGCGGCTTCCTCGTAGACTTTATCGAAGTGCTCCAGGCGCTCCGGCTCCACGCCGCTCTTTTCCAAAAGATCTTTGACTTCCGGCTTTGTGAGCGTTAACGGAATCTCATCCTCTTTATGTTCCTCCGCAAGCTCCGTGAGATTCTCATGGATCTGGCGGACAATCTCATAGTCGCACTCTTCGCCGAGAGTATCCGTCAGGATCTCCTGGAACGCTTCTTTCTGGGACTTGAAGGAGATCGGTGTCGGTGCGCCGAGGCAGGCGTCAATGAACTCGGGTGAAGCTCCTCCGGATTCCTGGAGAAATACAGGACGCCGTGGATATCGCTGCTGCGGTCGTTGAAGGCCGGGAACAGGAATCCAGTCATCGGAGTCTGTACCCACCAGTCCCGGGGGCGCTCCTCGATGGCGTTGGTCGCCTCATTGTAGGAGAGACCCGGCTCGGAGAGCTTTTACCGGGCAGATGCAGCAGAGGATGTGGTTGTAGACTTCCTCGGATGCGTCGAACATTTCCTCATTGTCGGACGCTTTTCCCGGCACATCGTAGGCGCTGTGGATCAGGATAATATAGTAGTTTTCGCCGTACTCGTAATTTTCGATTACCTTATTATAAAAGGTATCCACGGTCTCATCGTCGGCGAGCTTCTCATCGCGGAGTTTCATGAGAAGCTCGTGGGCGCTGTCCGGACCTTCGTCGTGGATAGAGTACTCCAGGTTGTGGAGATTCTTTCCGATTCCGCCGGACAGGGTTTCTTGAAGATCTCATAATATTTGAAGATCTCCTCCTCGGACAGGGCAAAGAACGCCTCCTTCAGGGTCGTCTTGATCTGCTTTCCGCATCGACATAACATCCGCAGATGCGGGTGATGGCGTTGTTGTCCTTCTTAAACTGTTTCTTAATTTCTGAAATTTCACGTTTATTCATAATGTGTATCCTTTTCAAACAAGTACCAGCCATAAAGTATCATCCGTTTAACTGTAAAAAGCAATAGAAAATGAAAGTATGGCTGGATAGAAAATCATGTTACAGTTCAGCCATGCGCTGGTTTGAATGAGAAAGTGTGTTGCAAGCTTGCTTGCATAAGCACTTTTTTCATCAAATCAGCATATGGTGGAACCACCAAGCTTCTTGTTTTCATGAATATGAAAACAAGAAGATGTAATGGCTGAACTGTAACAAAATCATTAATGATCGATAGAGCTTGATTGACAGTGCTGCGTTGCTACTGTGCCGCGTACAGGAGAATAACAGGCAGCCGACAAAAATATGTAGCTGTGGAGATATCTACTTATTTAATATCTTCTCCGCATAATACATCGCCGCCACATGCACCGCCTGCACGAGTCCGCCTTCCGCCATAAGCTTTTTCGTCTCCTCGGCAGACATCACAACGATCTCCAGGTCCTCGGTGGCGTCCAGATGCTGGCTGCTGACTTTTTGCAGTCCCTGATCAGGTAACAGTGGGCGAAGTTGCTGATACAGGCCGCATTCGGCGCGACCTTACAGAGAAATACGGGCTCGCTTCCGGCGTACCCGGTCTCCCTCGAAAAAGCTCTCTCGCGGCCCCGGCACCCGGATCGGAATCTGTCGGCTCCATGCAGCCCGCCGGAAGTTCTAAAAGGATCTGTCTCGTTCCATGGCGGTACTGGCGCACGAAAACGAAGTCCCCGTCAACGGTGACGGCGACCACGACAACAACATCCGGAACATCATTTACATAAAACGGAGAGATCTTCGTGCCATCCGGCAGTGCGCAGTCATCGGCGTGAAGATCGATCCAGCGGTCCTTACGATCGTCCTGGATCCGTTGCAGATCCACGGTTTAATAGACATAACCTTTTCCTCCTAAATCAGGACAAATATAACCTAAAATCCAGCCTGCGCAAGAGGACAGACCAATTTAACGAATTGCCGAACCGGCAAAATGCCCAGGCAGACAAAAAAAGATGATGGAGAACAGAGTGCCATACTGCGATCAGTCTCACTATAAAGCGATTAAACTCTCATCATCCGGCACATAAATATTTCCGCTGTAATAGCGTTTTCCCTCACTCTTATAAAGCCGTTCCCGACCGGCAACATTGCTGTCCTCCGTGTGCCAGAGCACGAGGTTCGGGATCCCCAGGGACTCCGCCAGTTCACAGGCATCCTTCACGGTGCTGTGGTGCTTCTCGTACGGCTTCCAGATATCCTGCTCCGCATAGAGGCAGAATGCCTCGTGGAGTAACCAGTCGCTGCCGCGGACATACTTCTCACAGACCGGATTGTACGGTTCATCCCCGGCGCAGGTGAGCTTTCTTCCATTATTTAATGTCAGCGTGAATCCGAACTGTTTTAACTTCGTGGAGTGGATATCGAAGAATGTCACGTCGTAGCTTAAAATATGGCGGGTCTCGCCGTCCTTCACTTCCTCTAAATGGATCCGGTTGCCGATCATGTTGTAAAATTTATCCTGGATCGTCAGGCGGCAGAGCGTCTTGATCGTCTCGATAAGTTCTGAATGGCAGTAGATATAGGCATCTCCGACATACTGGTCCTTTTTCATCTTTGTGGCGATCATGCGGACCATCCAGACGATGCCTAAAACATGGTCCGTGTGGGCGTGGGTCACAAAAATGTGGTGGATGTGCTCTAACGGAACCTGCATGTTGTCCAGGATCTTTAAGATCCGTTTCCGCCGCCGGCGTCCACCATGAAATATTCATCCCGTCTCTGAGGGCGAAGCATGTATTGTAAAGATTTGTGACCGTCGCGTTTCGGTCCCAAAAACGTAGAGAAGTTCGCTGTTCATAAGAAAAATCTCCCTTCTGAAGAGTACATTGACTGCGCAGAATCTGCTTCCTGGGCAATCCAAAGTGGGTTACTGTACACGGGTAGGAATTTTCTGAACTGAAAATTCCGTACAATACAGTGGTGGTAGTGGATTTTGCCGATTCGGAATGCGAAGCATCGGCAAAATCAGTTACTGTTTGCGCAAAGCGTGAACAGTAACCAAAGTGAAGGTCCGGTCCCCGGTGTCATCCATTCTTTTGTTGAGTTTTGAATATGAATATGTTACTATAAAATAAATGGAAAAGCAATTCCCAGGCGGTTAAATTTTTAACCGGCAAAGCGGAAAGATCCGCGAAAAACTCAGCAAAAATGTGGGGAAAACGGGACCAGGAACGGCAGGAGAAAATTTACGCGCCCGGAAAAACGCAGGGAGGAAAACAGAGACAATGAGAGATTTGGACTACCTGAAGCTGCTTGCAAAAAAGAGTATCCGACAGTGAAAGCGGCATCCAGTGAGATCATCAACCTGATGGCGATCCGCGGACTTCCGAAGGGAACCGAGTATTTCTTCAGCGATCTGCACGGCGAATATGAAGCGTTCATTCATCTGCTCCGCAGCGCATCCGGTATCATCCGTGAAAAAATATCGGAGACCTTCGGCTACGTGATCTCAGACGAGGAGGAGATCGCTTTAGCGAATCTGATCTACTATCCGGAACGGAACATCCGCCGGATCCAGAAAGAGGGAAATTTACAGAAGACTGGCAGAGAATTACGATCTACCGCCTGGTACGCATCTGTAAGGAAGTATCCTCAAAATTTACAAGATCGAAAGTGCGAAAAAAAATGCCCCCGGCATTCGCATATATCATCGACGAGCTCCTTCATGTGGACTACAACGATGACAACAAGAAAGTTTATTATGATGAAATCATCCACTCCATCATCGACATCGAGATGGGTGACCAGTTCATCATGGCACTCTGCAATCTGATCCAGAACCTGACCGTGGACAGCCTGCATATCATCGGTGATATCTTCGACCGTGGACCGCGTGCGGACATTATCATGGACGAGCTCATGCACTTCCACGATGTAGATATCCAGTGGGGCAACCACGATATCTCCTGGATGGGCGCAGCCACAGGCAATCTGGCCTGCATCTGCAATGTGCTCGGATCGCGCTCCGCTACAACGGATTCGACGTTCTTGAGGACGGTTACGGAATCAATCTCCGCCCGCTGTCCATGTTTGCGGCGAAGGTCTACCGGGATGACCCGTGTGAGCGGTTCCTTCCGAAGATTCTGGATGAAAATATTTATGATGCGGTAGCCCCGGGACTGGCGGCGAAGATGCACAAGGCGATCACAGTGATCCAGTTCAAGGTGGAAGGCCAGATCACGAAGCGCCACCCGGATTACCAGATCAATGACCGGATCCATCTGGAACATATCAATTTTGAGAAGGGAACCGTAAATATCCACGGAAAAGACTACAAGATGCTGGATATGAACTTCCCGACGATCGACCCGAAGGACCCGTTAAAGCTCACGAAGGAAGAGCAGGAGCTGATCAACAGCCTGGCACTTTCCTTCCGCCACAGCGAGACGCTTCACCGCCATATCCGCTTTGTGTATTCCCACGGCGCGATGTACAAGCGGTGCAACTCGAACCTTTTATATCACGGCTGCATCCCGATGAAAGAGGATGGAACCTTCGAGGAACTGAAGCTCAAGGGGATCATCTACTCCGGAAAACGTCTGCTTGACTATCTCGAGGACGTGGTGAAGATGGCATACTTCCTGCCGGATGACGATCCGACGAAGGACTGGTACCGCGATTTTATGTGGTATTTATGGTGCGGACCGAAGTCCCGGTATACGGAAAGGACAATATGGCGACCTTCGAGAATTACTTTGTCGCTGACAAGGCAGCCGCGAAGGAAAACATGAACCCGTATTATAAACTGTGCGAAAAAGAGGAATTCTGTAATAAAATCCTCAAGGAATTCGACTTCCGATCGAAGGCTCCCACATCATCAACGGCCATGTCCCGGTTAAATTAAAGGACGGCGAGAGTCCGATCAAGGGAAATGGAAAGCTCTTCGTTATTGACGGCGGTCTTTCCAAGTCTTACCAGCCGAAGACGGGAATCGCGGGCTACACCCTGATCTTCAATTCCCACCACCTTGCCCTGGCGGAGCACAAGTTTTGACCGGAACCATGAAAACACGCCGAAAGTCATGATCGTAGAGAAGATGAAAAAGCGTGTGATGGTTGCGGATACGGATACAGGAAAAGAGCTTGCGGCGAAGATCGCGGACCTCAAGGAGCTCGTGGCAGTGTACCGCGGCGGCATCATTAAAAAAAAACTGGAGTAAAATTACATGAACAAGGACGAATTTTTAAGACGCCTGGAGGAAGCACTCTCGGGTGAGGTCCCGGCGTCGGTCATCCGCGACAACCTGAATTATTACGCGGATTATCTTTCCCAGGAGTTGGGAAAAGGCCGTACCATGGATGAAATTATTGAGGAGATCGGCGAGCCGAATATCGTGGCCCGAACGATCATCGATTCCGCTGAGGCGGCGGGAGAGACTGGAGACGGTTATGGAAGTTTTGAGGACGCGTCCCCGCGGGGCGATGACAGAAGAAGCACTTACAGCCAGGAAAGTTATCAGAACGGCTCCACGCCGAATATCCATTATTTCGATCTGAATAAGTGGTACTGGAAATTAGCCCTTGTTGTGCTCTTGTTCCTTGTGATCTCTGTTGTGTTCAGCATTATGGGCAGCGTGTTTTACCTGCTGATCCGGTTCTCCGGACCTATCTTAATGTGCCTTATTATTTATTGGCTTGTTAAGAACTTCCGGGGCAGGTAATAAAACAGATGTTAATAGGAAGAAATGAACAGGCGACCGTGAATGTGAGCTGCAGATACGGACACAGAAAATGGCGGATCAGTTCATGGATTTAAAGACGAAAATGTCCGAAAAACCCTGATTTTACTGAAAAAATCAACAGATTACAGGATGTTACAATTGAAATAAGTTATGTAAACATGTGCGGCGCTCTCAGTATGGAACGCCGCATTTTTGCCACATTGTTGGCGGTTTTGCCTAAATTATTAAGAGTTTATGAATTCCTTTGTTTTTATTGACAAAGGAGCCTTAGGAAATATAATTTGTTTGTAACAAAACGTAATATATTTGTAACAAACATTACAAACCATTAAAGTTTAATAATAAGAGGATTTCAATGACAAATAAACTTTTCAGAACTTTAAAAATCACCTGCTTATGTATGGCCTTAACAGCAGCCCTTCCGATCGTTTCCTTCGCGGACGAGACAACGGCATCTGTAAAAGAGGACAAGATGGTCGTAAGAATCATCCACTTCGATGAAAACGGAAACCCGTTGGAAGAGGACAAGCAGACAGCGACAGAAGAAACAGAGAGTTCTGAAGAGACGACAGATAAAGAAGAAGCAAATGCTGATGAGGCAGACTCCGATGAGGAGGAAGCGGCTGAGTCAGAAGCCGACGAGGCAGAACTTGAGGCAGCTATCGAAGTTGAGAATGATCTCCGTTCCGAAATTGTTACATATGCGCTCCAGTTCGTAGGAAACCGCTACAAATACGGCGGAACAAACCCGAATACTGGTGTTGACTGTTCTGGATTTACCTCCTATGTAATGCGTCACGCAGCAGAAGTGGAACTTCCGCATTCTTCCGGCGGACAGTCTCGTATGGGCCGCCAGGTAAGCAGCTCCGAGATGCGCCCGGGCGATATTATCTGCTACGGATCCGGAAAGAGGATCAACCATGTTGCTCTCTACATCGGAAACGGACAGATCGTACATGCCTCCACAGAGAGAACCGGAATCAAGGTTTCCAGATGGAACTACCGCACACCGGTGAGAATCGTAAATGTACTTGGCGATTAACCTGAAAATTGGATAAAGGATAAAAGGGATTAAAAAGTGCTCTTTACAGCAGATCGTTAGGATTGCTGCAGAGAGCATTTTTTACTGCGATACATTCGAAAGAGGTCGTCAGCAGCAGATTTATACTATCTTCTCTGACGGTTCCCAGCATGAAGAATAAGCTTAAACACTCCTGCCTGTTCCAAGGTTTTCGCCACGAGGAAGAAGATCAGGAGTCCACCGGCCACTGGATCAGGTTCTTGATGGCGCGGGCTGGCAGAATTGCTAAAAATCCCTTTCCGTTTAAGAGCGTCAACCAGTAAGTGCCGAGGACGATGTTGCAGAGAACGATCACCACGAGCTTTGCCGTGAGGATCCGCGGCAGGGAAAGGTTCTTTTTATAGAAGAACAGGCCGTAGATAAACGCCGCAAGCATCGCGTTGAACGTAAAGCCCGGCATAAATCCGCCGTCCGGCTTTAACATAAACTTGATCACATCCATAGCGCCGCCGAATAATCCGCCGACGACCGGGCCGAACAGATAATCCACCAGCATATTTGGGATGGAACCGAAGCCGATCTTTAAGTTTGGTGTGATTTTAAAGGAGTAGTATCCAAGTACAACGGACAACGCGCCGAACATGGCGCAGGTAGTGATAGTGGTGACCTTCTTGAATTCACGGGATGATTCAAAGATCCTGGAAAAGAGGTCGTTCGAGCTTTTTGCATAAAAAATACCTCCTTTGCAGATTCTCGGACCACAACAGGAGATAATATACGGAGCTATCTTCTGATGCAGCGGGATGCGATATGTGCACCGCGGAAATTCCCTTCGTCCTGCCAGCAACTCCCTGTCTGGCGGGCACTTGACGCGCACACGTCTACTCTGCATGTTTGTTTGATTTTCAGGGCGGTCAGCGCCTCTGATGCAATTACAGTATCATGAATGGTGCGGAATGTAAAGGGTGAAATAAGGAAAAAACGGAAGAAAGGCGAAAATCAGACGGAACATGTACCCGGAAAACGCAGGCGGGACGAAACTATACGGCCGAAATGCTTTTTGACGAAAGAATGTGGAAAAAATTTCCGTAATTTCGGTATTTTGATATATATACTTTTTGAAAACACTGATTTATAATACAGCAAGTTCGTTTGAAACATGTAGACCATGGGAAACGTATGGCAGAGAGTCAGGAAGATTCAACCGGAACCATGATTTATAGAATATAAAAACCGAGGTAACTGTTCAGTAGGTCTGCGCACTTGCTGCGCTGACCGTAAGAAAACATAGGCTGGAAGGCAAAAATCCCATCAGCGCAGCTGATCTGGAATGGATTTTTGCGCGTAACTATGAAGGTACTGAATAGTTACAAACCGAGTAAAATGACACAGGAGAGTTACATATGCAGAAAAGTGAGGTAAAGGATCTGACAGTCGGATCGCCAATGAAGCTGATCTTAAGCTTTGCGGTTCCGATGCTGCTGGGATTTCTTTTTCAGCAGTTTTATAACATGGTAGACACGATCATTGTCGGAAAATGCCTGGGGGTATCGTCCCTGGCGGCAGTTGGTTCGACGGGTTCCATCAACTTTATGATCATCGGTTTCTGTACCGGTGCCTGCAGCGGATTTGCGATCCCGGTGGCGCAGAAGTTCGGCGCGGGTGATTATACGGGAATGAGGAAGTTCGTGGCGAACGCCGGATGGCTCTCAGCGGTGTTTGCGGTGGTCATGACGACGATCGTCGGACTGCTCTGCATGAACATTTTGCAGTGGATGAACACGCCGGAGGACATTATCCAGGGCGCCTATGATTACATTTTGTGATCTTCCTTGGAATCCCGGTCACATACCTCTATAATATGCTGGCGGGCATCATCCGAAGTCTGGGAGACAGCAAAACTCCGGTCTATTTTCTGCTGCTTTCCTCCCTCATGAACATCGGTCTCGACTTTTTACGATCCTGGTCCTTGGCATGGGTGTGGGCGGACCGGCTCTGGCTACGGTAATCTCGCAGGGAATTTCGGCAGTGCTCTGTCTGATCTACATGATCCGGCACTATCCGATCCTTCATATGAAAGACGGAGAGTGGAAGCCGGACGGACGCATGCTCGGCACACTCTGCGGCATGGGGATTCCTATGGGACTTCAGTATTCCATCACGGCCATCGGCAGCGTTGTGCTCCAGACTGCGGTAAATTCTCTGGGTTCTATGGCGGTTGCGGCCGTTTCTACGGGAAGCAAGGTCAGCATGTTCTTCTGCTGTCCGTTTGACGCCCTGGGAGGAACCATGGCAACCTACGCTGGACAGAATGTCGGCGCAAAGAAATTAGACCGCGTAAAAGAAGGACTGAAGGCTGCAAGCCTGATCGGAATCATTTACTCCGTGATCGCATTTGTGATCCTGTTCTTCGGTGGAAAGTATATCGCGCTGCTCTTCATGGACGCGAACCAGACGGAGATCATCGGGCGCGTGGCGATGTTCCTTATCGGAAACAGCATGTTCTACATACCGCTTACCTTTGTGAATGTGGTGCGTTTTACGATCCAGGGAATGGGATTCTCCACATTCGCGATCCTCGCGGGTGTCTGCGAGATGGCGGCGCGATCTCTCGTGGGCTTCTGCCTCGTTCCGGTATTCGGCTTCCTTCCGGCATGCTTTGCAAGCCCGTTAGCGTGGATCTTCGCGGATGCTTTCCTGATCCCGGCGTTCTTCCACTGTATGAAAAAATTAAAAGTTCTTTTCGGGGAAGCTGCATAATCGTTCGGGAACGGACCATACTAGAGGATGCAGCGGCGGAAAATGTCCGCGGCTTGAAAACCACTCTAGGAGGTACGAAAAAATGGCAAGAAACAGCTATGATATGGACGACAACATGAAGAGCAGCGAGTCTGAGACCTACGATAAGACAAAGAATCAGAGCAGAAACAGCCAGAACCGTTCTGAAAACAGCAGCCAGAATCGCACAAGAAACAGTTCCAGGGACTCTATGGATAATGGCAGAAACTGCAAGAGATAAAAGATGTGGATGTGAAGACAGCACACATTCGCAGAATATGATGAAAGCGGCGGCAGGAGCAGAACCTGCCGCTGTTTTTATGTAACAGGGAATTCCTGGGAAATCCCTGTTACATAAAAAAAAGGCACTAACACGCCAAAGATGCGCACTCGCGCGAGGATGCAGATTGTCGCAAGCGACCGCGCGAGGTGCGAGAATGTGCCAAGGCACATTTTTTGTGTGTAATAGTGTACATAGAACCTGTCCGGACCGCCCGGCATACCTTACATTAAGGATATGTTTCAGGAGAAGGTATATGTTTCGGACGATTTCGGTGCAGCAGTTGGAGTATCTTCTGGACGGGGAGCGGACATTCACCTTGTTGGATGTGCGGGAGCAGAGGGAATATGAGGCAGGACATCTCCTGGGGCTGTGAACCTGCCTTATGAGCGGCTGGATGAAGTGGAGGCGGAGCTTCCGAAAGACCGCCCTGTGGTCATCTACTGCGCCTACGGGGGCCAGAGCCTGCTTGCGGCGAGGAAGCTTGCAGGGTGCGGGTATGACGCGGTGAATGCACTTGGGGGACTTCATTATTATAGAGGGAAGTATTATGTGAGATGTAAAGAGTAGCACATTCTTGCACCGAACGCGGTGATCAGTGATAAGCTGCATCCGGGAGCCAGGCTTATTGTCTAAGCAGTTCGGAAAACTGCGGAATGTAGGTCTGTTTTGAGGTTCGGCAGGGATTGACATGGACGCTGCAAACCCTTAAAATTAAATGGAATATGACCATTTGGCGTAAGTCATGGATGGCGTGAAACTATGAAAATACAGTAACTGCTAAGATACCAGGCAGTTACATGATGATACATCAGAACGGAGAAAATCAGATTGAATACATTTGAATTAATCGTCCCATGCCATTTCGGCCTGGAGGCAGTCATGAAAAGGAGATCCTGGATCTCGGATATGAGGTCAGCCAGGTGGAGGATGGCCGTGTGACGTTTATCGGCGATGCGGAGGCGATCTGCCGCGCCAATATTTTCCTCAGAACAACAGAGCGCGTACTCTTGAAAGTCGGCAGCTTCCATGCAGAGACATTTGAGGACCTGTTTCAGGGAACCCGGGCGATCCCGTGGGAGGAATACCTTCCGAAGGACGCGAAATTCTGGGTCGCGAAGGCGTCCTCTATCAGAGTAAGCTTTTCAGCCCGTCTGACATCCAGTCCATCATGAAAAAAGCCATGGTGGAGCGGATGAAAAGGCGTACGGGATCGAGTGGTTCCCGGAAAACGGCGCGAGCTTCCGCTCCGCGTCTTCATTCACAAGGACACGGTGACAGTGGCTCTCGACACCACCGGCGAGTCCTGCATAAGCGCGGCTACCGCACACTGACGAGTAAAGCACCGATCACGGAGACGCTGGCGGCGGCCCTCATCATGCTGACCCCGTGGAAGAGTGACCGGATCCTCGTGGACCCGTTCTGCGGAAGCGGCACCTTCCCCATCGAGGCGGCAATGATCGCGGCAGATATGGCACCGGGAATGAATCGTGAGTTCCTGTCCGAGGACTGGAAGCACCTGATCCCCAGAAAATGCTGGTATGACGCCATGGACGAGGCGAACGATCTCGTGGACCTCTCCGTCCAGACGGATATTCAAAGGATATGATATCGACGGTGATATCGTCCGTGCGGCGAGAGCGAACGCGAAGGCAGCAAGGAGTCGATGAGCTGATCCATTTCCAGCAGAGATCCGTCAGCGACCTGAGCCACCCGAAAAAGTACGGTTTTCTGATTACCAACCCGCCGTACGGTGAGCGAATTGAAGATAAAAAGAATCTGCCGGAGTTATATAAGACCATCGGCGAGCGCTTCGCGGAGCTGGATTCCTGGTCTGCCTATATCATTACGGCTTACGAAGACACCGAGCGGTATTTCGGCCGCAAGGCGGATAAGAATCGGAAGATCTACAACGGTATGATGAAGACCTATTTCTACCAGTTCTTAGGACCGAAACCGCCGAGAAAGCGTGAGGACAGAAGAGAGAGATAACAGAACGGCAGCAGACACACAGAGATGACAAAAATGCCGATTGCAGGCAGAAACGCAGGTAAGCGGATATGAGAAGTCGAAGAAGAAAAAGGGCGCAGAAACAGGGACGGTCTGTGGATCTGCGGGATCGCGGTGCTGGCAGCCGGGGCTGTCTTTACAGTGAGGACAGAGATCCTGGATCTGGTAACCACAGAGATCGCCCTTTGTGCTGGATCCGAAACAGGAAGGCGGAGAGAAAAGAATCTGACCAGGATATTGCGGAGCGTGTGGAAAGCACGGACGGGCGGGGAAACGCTGACAGATGGCGGCGTGGATCTGGCAGAAACAGATGAAGCGGGAGCTGATCCTGACCAGAAGAATACAGATGCAGGAACGGAGGCTTCCGGCAGCGGAAATTCGGATCCGGAAGCCATAGAACTCCCCTCATCCTATGACATCCGTGAGCATCGGACCGTCTCCGTCTCCGACCAGGAGATCTTGGCACATGCTGGGCGTTCGCGGCGTTAAAGGCGGTGGAGACCTCCATGCCGGAGTCCATGGCGGTGCCGCTCGGCGGACCACATGTCGATCCACAACAGTTTTGGGATCAGTCAGAATTCCGGCGGCGATTACAGTATGGCGATGGCGTATCTTTTTAGCCTGGCAGGGACCTGTCTCCGAGGAGGATGATCCCTATGGGGACAGCACTTCGCCGGACGGCCTTGCACCTGTCTGCCACGTCCAGGAGATCCGGATCCTGCCGGAACGGAATTACGACGCGGTAAAACGGGCGGTGTATTTATACGGCGGTGTCCAGACGTCCTCTACCTCCCGTCAGAAAACCGGGTGAGTGATGAGGATGTCTGCTACAAAGGCAGCGAAGAACCGAACCATGACGCGGTGATCATCGGATGGGATGACAACTATCCGAAAGAAAAATTTGCATCGAACCCGGAATCGGACGGAGCATTCCTCTGCGTGAACAGCTGGGGAGAGAACTTCGGAGACGGCGGCTTTTTCCATGTGTCCTACGAGGACAGCTGGATCGCGGAGAGCGGAATCTCCTACTGCGGCATCGGACCGGTGGACAATTTCGACAGGAATTACCAGAGCGACCTCTGCGGCTGGACCGGGCAGATGGGATTCGGCGAGCCGGAGGCCCTGGATGGCGAACGCGTATACAGCGGAGTCGGACGAGACGCTGGAGGCGGTGGGCTTCTACGCTACGGCACCGGACACGGAGTATGAAGTGTATGTGTTTGACGGGGACAGCTTCCGTGAACATGTGGAAAATAATGTGAAATTCCAGACGGACAGTGGAAAAGTCCTGGCATCCGGGACACTGCCGAATACGGGATTTTATACAGTGAACCTGGCAAAGTCCCAGGAACTGGATGCAGGCGAAATGTTCGTTGTGGCGGTAAAGATCCGCACGCCTGGGATGACGCAGCCGGTGGCGGTGGAGTATGCTGGGGGCGGACGGACCGGAAATATTGACATAGGCGACGGCGAGGGGTATATTAGTTTCGACGGCTCTTTGTGGGAACGAACGGAGACATCCAAGAGATGCAACGTGTGCCTGAAGGCCTACAGCCGGAAAATTGGAAAGTGAGAGATACATGGAACATAAAATTGTTTTTGCAACATCAAATGCCGGAAAAATGCGGGAGATCCGCGAGATTTTAAAAGACCTCGGAGCGGAGATCCTGTCCATGAAGGAAGCCGGTGTGGATATTGATATTGTTGAGGATGGAGATACATTCGCGGCAAATGCGTTAATTAAGGCAAAAGCTGTGTGGGAGAAGACAGGCGGGATCGTTCTGGCAGATGACTCCGGTCTTGTGATCGATGCGTTGAACGGGGAGCCGGGCGTTTATTCCGCGCGCTACATGGGAGAGAAGACTTCCTATGAAATTAAAAACTGGAACCTGATCCACCGCCTTGATGGTGTTCCGGAGAAAAAGCGCACGGCGCGTTTCGTCTGCGTGATCGCGGCAGTTCTCCCGGATGGAAGAACCCTGACAGCGGAGGGAACCATGGAGGGTGTGATCGCCCATGAACCGGCTGGCGCAGGCGGATTCGGCTATGACCCGATCCTGATGCTGCCGGAGTACGGAAAGACATCGGCGGAGATCACCATGGATGAGAAGAATGCCATCAGTCACCGCGGAAAAGCGCTTCGGGCGATGAAGAAACGTCTTGCAGAAGAGATCGGAGAATAAAGTATGAAAATTCTGATCGTGAGCGATACCCACAGAAGAGATGGAAATCTCAGGGAAATTATTGAGAAACAGTCCCCGTTCGATATGCTGATCCACCTGGGCGATACCGAGGGCAGCGAGGCATATTTTAAGGAATGGGTAAATAATGATAACTGCGTGATCCGCGTGGTGCGCGGAAATAATGACTTCTTCTCCCAGACAGACAGAGAGAAGGAGATCTCGATCGGAAAATACCGGGCATTTCTGACCCATGGCCATATGTACGGCGTATCTTTCGAGCTGAGACGATCAAGGAAGAGGCGAGAGCCAGAAAAGCCGATATCGTCATGTTCGGACATACCCACAAGCCGCATCTGGAGTACTGTGAGGACGGGCTTGTTGTATTGAACCCGGGAAGTCTCTCCTATCCGAGACAGGACGGAAGAAAGCCGTCCTACATGCTGATGGAGCTTGATCGGAACGGTGAGGCACATTATACGGTCTGTTATGTGGATCAGGACAGGGATATTCCGTCGGGACTTTACTAGGCGGGACCGGAAATAATTGGCACAAAACAGATAAAATCAGAAAGCAGTTTTCGAAGAATAAGTTCGGAGCTGCTTTTTGTATGAAATCAGATAGCTGCCTGCGCAGAAAGTGCGTATGCAGCCAATTGTAGAAGAAATGCCGCCGGAACGGAGATAGTGGAGGATTCAGCCTCGAATAAAGCCTCGAATAAATAAAAAAAGTGGTTGACAATCCAACCTATCTACGGTATAATTTTAAACGCATTTAGTGAACTTTTGTTTTTAAATGCTTTGCGAAATCCCCTGGGTGTGGCTCAGCTTGGCTAGAGCGCCTGGTTTGGGACCAGGAAGTCGCAGGTTCGAATCCTGTCACCCCGATTTTTATCGAAAAAAAGATAAAAACTTGTTGACAAATGAGTGGATATGAGATATAATCTACTGGTCAGCGAAAAAAAAGAAAAATTTTCCTGCGGGTGTAGTTCAATGGTAGAACACCAGCCTTCCAAGCTGGATACGTGGGTTCGATTCCCATCACCCGCTTTGCTTTTGCGAAAAAGCATAATGAGTCTGTAGCTCAGTTGGATAGAGCAACGGCCTTCTAAGCCGTGGGTCGGGGGTTCGAATCCCTTCAGGCTCATTTTGAAATCAAGTATGATTTCGAATTTTATATTATGGTGGGTATAGCGCAGCTGGTTAGCGCGCCAGATTGTGGCTCTGGAGGCCCAGGGTTCGAATCCCTGTATCCACCGTATTTCCCTGGGAAGCAGTTCCGGGGCTTTTTTGTATTTTACGAAAGGTTAGATTTGAAATTTGATCGTGAAGTGAAAGTGGAAACGCAGATCATTAACGGATATTATTTTACAGAGAGATATCCGGGAGATGAGTATTGAGGTAATGAAGGAAGATATGGACATGTGCGCGGATGCGGTGGAACATTGTCGGGAAAGCATTCTGAAGATGATTCAGGAAATAGAAAATGAACTCAATGAAAATGAAGAAAGCTGAATTTCTATAATAGAAATTCAGCCTTTTTCCGCTGGGCCAGCGGGATTCGAACCCTCGAGTGCAGGAGTCAAAGTCCTGTGCCTTACCGCTTGGCGATGGCCCATTGCCATAACAATAGTATTCTATCATAAGACTGAAAAAAAAAAAACAAGCAGAGGATTGGCGACTTGCCATCTGGTTCGCCATATGCTGATCTGGATAAGAAAGCGCATGGCAGAACTTTAACTATGGTTTGACAGGAAAGGAGTATAGCAATGACAGAGGAAAAAACAGCAGAGATTGTGGAAAACACAGAAAAAACGGATCAGCCTGTTTAAAATCGCGCGGTGATCTGGCAAGAGAACTATTTAAGGAAGGTTACAACTGTTCCCAGGCAGTGACACTGGCGTTTGCGGATGAACTGGAGACGCGCGGAATCAGCAGAGAGAGATGGCGGCAGGCTTGGCATCCTCGTTTGGCGGTGGTCTCGGAAGACTTCGGGAGGTATGTGGCTGTGTCAGCGGAATGGCACTGGTCTGTGGGGCTCTGGAAGGCTATACAGACCCGAAAAGCGGCAGCGGAGAAGCAGGATCACTATAAAAGAATTCAGAAGCTTGTAAAGGCGTTTAAGGACGAGAACGGCAGCTATATCTGCCGGGAACTGTTGGCTGGGATCAATACGGATACGAATCCGATGCCGGAGGCGAGAACGGAGAGCTACTATAAAAACGCCCATGCGCAGAGCTTGCAGCCTGTGCAGCGGATATTCTGGAGAGACACTTGGAAGAACTACAGAAATAGAATTGAATTTCCGATCTTGAGAAGAAAAGAACTCATCTCTGAGGTATCATTATGGCAACAAAAAATGACCCGCCGCAAAAGCGACGGGTCATTCTGCCGTTATATTTTACACAATAAGCTTTGTAAGCTGCTATACTCTGAATTAGAGGATTCCAGCCGGAAGAGCAACGCCTACGCCCGGTCCGAACGGAAGTCCGATCATCATCCAGATAACAACTACGATGATCCATGCGATCTGAAGAACGATGGACATCGGGATCATATTGAGATCAGAGTACCGATCTTGAGATCCGGAACGTACTTTGTCTGAGCAACACTTAAGATCATCCAGATATATGCGGACATCGGTGTCCAGCAGTTGAACGGGGAGTCACCAATTCTGTAAAGTAACTGTGTGAAGCCCGGATGATAACCGAGGAGCATGAACATCGGAACGAAGATCGGAGCGAAAATAGCCCACTTCGCGGAACCGGAGGATACGAAGATGTTGACGAAGGAGCAGAGAAGGATGAAAGCTACACAGAGCGGAATGCCTGTGAAGCCAGCAGCCTCGAGTCCGTCAGCACCTGCGATCGCAAGGAGTGTACCAAGCTTTGTCCAGTTGAATAAGCCCTGGAACTGTCCACAGAAGAAGCAGAACAGAACGTAGGAACCCATACCGGCCATCTGCTTTGACATTGCCTTGTTGACATCAACAGCGTTCTTGAATGTGCCTGCAGTGAAGCCGTATGCAAGACCGCAGAGGCAGAACAGAACGAACAGGATCGGGATCAGGCCCTTTAAGAGCGGGGATCCGATAAACGCACCGTTCTCGCCGGAAAGAAGACCGGTGAAGAATCCGATTGCAATGATGATGATGTAGATGATTGCGGTAAGACCTGCAGCATTAAGACCTTTCTTCTGCTGCGGAGTAACTTCTTCAAGTTTTGCTTCTCCGGCACCCTCGTATTTTCCGAAACGCGGCTCGATCATATGTACGGAACAGAATCCGATAACTGCTGCGCAGAGGATTGTGGAGAAGATCATGAAGAACCAGTTACAGGTCGGGTCAACCTGGAATGTTGTATCCGGGATGAATGCCTTGATCGCATCGTTTGTAAGACCCTGTAACAGAGTATCAGTACCGGCAACCATCAGGTTTGCTGTGAAACCGGCCTGAGCACCTGCGTAACGAACCATCATACCAACTACCGGGTGCTTGCCTACGCCCATGTAAACGATGGCAGCCATCGGCGGGATAACGACCATAGCGGTATCGGAAGCGATGTTACCAACGGTACCAACGAATGCGATTACGTACGGGATCATAGCTGCAGGAACGTTCTTTAAGGAACTGTTCAGCATGGAGATCAGCATTCCGCACTCCTCACAGAGACCAATACCGAGTGTCATGGTGATAACCAGACCTAACGGAGCGAAGCCTGTGAAGTTCTTTACCATGTTGCCTAAGATCCAGTCAACGCCGTCTTTGGAGAACAGGTTCGCAGATGTTACGACCTCTCCGGAAGCCGGGTTTGTAAGGGCAACGCCCATTACACTGAAGATGCAGCCGATGATGGCTGTGATAAGGAAAAGCCAGCAGAACAGAATCGCTGGCGGCGGCAATTTGTTACAAACTTTTTCGATACCATCAATCAGTTTGTCCACGCCGGTTTTCTTAGCGGTAGTGTTTTCACTCATTTGAAAAACCTCCTGTAAACTTAATTTACGAGATCTAAACCCCCGAGATCCCGCTTACATGGATATTATACTATAAAGGGTTCGAAAAAGCTATATGTTTTTATAAAGTGTTTATAATTTTTATTTTTAAATTAGAAAACTGGAAAAAAAAGCCGGAGATTTCGCTAAATGGAATGATAAATATTTGGTAAAAATGCACAAATCAGGAAATGGCGAATATGAGAAGATTATTGCGTTTATAGTGGTTTCGTGTTAAGATAAAGTATCGTGCATGAAACGTGATGACAGACAATAAAGGAATCCTGCCTGATGGATTCAAAAGAGACTGTCGGTGGCAGCAACTGCCAATGTGCGGTTAATTGAATACCTGGGAGGATAAAATATGTTTGGTGGAAACTTTCAGACATGGAAACTTCATTCGGCGCAGGACTACTTTATGTTCTTTGCTTACATACTGGCCGGTGTGCTGGTGTTCTGGCTGATCGCGAAACACATGAACAAACAGCGGAACCACGAGAAGGCAGTGGAAAAGGTTTCCGGACGGCTGAAGAAGATCTGCGGAAAGCCCGGTGAGGGTTTTAAAGAACGCGACTTTAAATCTGCCGGAAGGAAAAATGACGTTTGATGTGGTTCTTATGGATAAGAGAGGTGTTTACCTTGTAAGAACTTTCGGCTGGGGAATTAAGATATACGGAACACCGGACGGAGCAATGTGGCGGCGAGAAGACGCAAAGAGAAAAGAAGAGTTTGAAAATCCGCTTCTGGAGCTGAAAAAAAGGCGCGGCGGAGATCACAAAGGTGATGGAAGAAAACGGAGTTCAGAACCTGAAGGTGATGCCGATGGTCGTATTCGCGGACAACTTCCAGACTCGGAGCTGTATCTCGGATATGGTTCTTTCTCCACGACGTATCAGGAATTAAAGAGCTGGTATAAAAACAGTCGGGTGTAAAAGAAGTGCAGTACGATTACGATAAGGTTTCTTCTATTATAAAAAGAACTTGTAAAATAAGAAAACGGAAGAAGAGTAAAACGGGCAGTTCCGAAATGGAGCTGCCCGTTTTTTGACAAATCTGTTATGTACTGCCGAAAGTTTTAAAGGATACCAACCGGAAGAGCAGAACCAACACCCGGTCCGATCGGAAGACCGATAAGATACCAGATGATGAAGAAGATCACCCAGATCACTTCGAGGATAACAGCGATCGGAAGAAGGTTGGAAATAAGAGTACCGATCTTTATATCCTTCATGTACTTTGTCTGTGCGGTTGCGAGAACCATCCAGATATACGGGGACATCGGTGTAACTGCGTTTGTAGGGGAATCACCAAGTCTGTAAAGCAGCTGTGTAAAGCCCGGATGGTAACCAAGGAGCATGAACATCGGAACGAAGATCGGCGCGAAGATCGCCCATTTTGCGGAACCGGAGGACATGAAAATGTTTACGCAGGTTACAACGAAGATAAAGCAGATGAATAACGGATACCTGTGAAGCCTGCGGACTGAAGAAGATCAGCGCCGCCGATCGCAAGGAGTGTACCGAGCTTTGTCCAGTTGAATAAGCCCTGGAACTGTCCACAGAAGAAGCAGAAGGAAACGTAGGATCCCATAGCTGCCATCTGTTTGTTCATTGCTTTACTGATATCACCGGATTTTGTAAATTTACCGGAGCCGAAGCCGTACATAATGCCGCAAAGTGCGAAGAATACGAACAGGATCGGGATCAGTCCCTTTAAGAGCGGGGAACCGACGAAAGCGCCGTTCTCGCCTGCCAGCGGGCCTGTGAAGAAGCCGATAACAAGAAGGACGATATAAATAACAGCGGTGATACCGGCCCAGCGGAGACCTTTGCTTTCCTCACCGGACAGCTTTTTCGAGCTTTTCATCATCGCTGCCCTCATATTTACCGAAACGCGGCTCTACGACCTTTGTACAGATAGCGCCGATGACGATCGAGCAGAGGAAGGTGGAAGCGATCATGAAGAACCAGTTACAGGTAACATCTACCTGGAAGGTTGTGTCCGGTAAAAAGCCTTTGATCGCATCGTTTGTAAGACCCTGAAGCAGGGGAATCAGTACCGGCAACCATAAGGTTTGCGGTAAAGCCAGCGTTTGCGCCAGCGTATCCGCAGATCATACCAACGATCGGGTGTTTGCCTGCACCGATGTAAAGAAGTGCCGCGATCGGAGGAACGATGATATTTGCTGTATCAGAAGCGATGTTTCCGATGGTTCCCACGAATGCGATAAGGTACGGAACAAGAACCGGAGGAACGTCACTTAAGCAGCTCTTTAAGAGGGACATAACCAGGCCGGACTCTCACAGAGACCGATACCGAGGGTCATGGTGATTACCAGACCGAGCGGTGCGAAACCTGTGAAGTTCTTTACCATACTTTCAAGGAACCAGTGCAGTCCGTCTACCGAGAAGAAGTTCTGGGAAACAACGGCCTCTCCGGATGCCGGGTTGATCAGGCTTACACCGGCTACGGTTGCGATCGTACCGATAATCGCTGTGAAAAGGACGAGCCAGCAGAACAGGATTACCGGATCGGGAAGTTTGTTACATACGTTTTCGACTACGGTCAATGCCTTGTCGAGCCAGGTCTGTTTTGTTGCAGTATTGGTGTTTTCGCTCATACAGAAACCTCCTGTGATAGTAAAAGTACGAAATAACTGAAAAAACAGGAAGATTTCAGCAATTTCGCCGATAAAGTAAAAAGTTAATTCTTTGCTAAGAATGAAAAATATTAACTTTTATAAAACGATTATATATCTTTTGTAAATAACTGTCAACACCTTTTTTTATTTAGTCAAATATTTTTTATAGCTCATATTATTAATGTAATTCAAATAAATTAGAAAATTCAGACAAAAACAAAATGGATCAGAGAGATCCGGTCAGGAAACCGGATAAAGCTGAGGTATTTTCTTGGAGATGGCAGATCCATGTTAAGATGATTGAGTAAGATTTGCGATGCAGGGCCCGGAAAAGAGGTCTTTGCAGCAGGAAAAAACAGGAGGGTTAGCAGATGATTAACGAAAAGAGACTGCTCGACACATTCATTGGCTACGCGATGATCGACAGCGAGACAAAGAATGAGAAAGCGATGGGGGAAAAGTTAGTTGAGGATCTGAATGCACTCGGTCTGGAAGTAAAGACCGATAAGGCCGGAGAGGGGTTCGGATCCAACGGATTTAACGTATGCGCATATCTTCCGGGAACGATTCCGGGTGAGCCGACTATTATGTGTGCGCACATGGATACCGTGACTCCGGGTAACGGGATCAAACCGTTGATCGATGACGGAATTATCCATACAGACGGATCTACGATCCTTTCCGGTGATGACAAGTCTGGAATCGCGGCGATCATGGAGGCTGTCAAGGTGATCAAAGAGCAGAATCTTCCGTGCCGCAACACAGAGATCTTATTCACCATCGGTGAAGAGGGCGGAATGAACGGCGTTAAAAATATGGATCTGTCCATGATCAAAGGCAAAGAGGCAATGGTATTCGATGCCAGCGGTGATGTTGGAAAGATCTTAACCTGCGGACCTGGCCAGATCAAGATCTTCGCGACGATCATCGGACGTTCCTCCCATGCAGGACTTGCTCCGGAAGAGGGAATCAGTGCGATCCAGGTAGCGGCAAAGGGAATCGCAAAGATGAACCTGCTCCGCATTGATGAGGAGACGACCTGCAATATCGGTACCTTAAAGGCTGAGTACGCAACCAATATCGTTCCGGAAAAGGCTGAGTTCGTGGCAGAGGTGAGAAGCCGCAACCTCGATAAATTAAACGCGCAGGCTGCCCATATGCAGAAATGTTTACAGGATGCCTGTGACGAGATGGGCGCAAAGCTTGAGATCGAGTTAAAGACAAACTATGTAAGCTTCAATGTTGCGAACGACGATCCGATGGTACAGAGAGTGTTCGAGTCCTGCAAGCGCATCGGCTGCGAACCGATGACTGCAAAGGGCGGCGGCGGAAGCGACGCGAACGTAATGGCCCTTCACGGAATCAAGCCGATCGTTCTCTCTACCGGTATGACGAAGGTACATACTACGGGCGAGACGCTGAAGATCGAGAACCTCAATAAGTGCGCGGAGCTTGTTCTGGATCTGATGACACACTAATGAATAATAGAATAAGATTTGCGGAATATATAAAAGAAGGCAAATAGATTACAGGGCAGCCGATAAAAGGGCTGCCCTGTTTTTAGGTTTAACAGGAGATTACGATGGAACGACCAGATAAAAAGGCACTAACGTGCCCTAAGATGCGCATTCGCGTGAAGATGCAGATTGTAGCAAATACCTGTGCTGGGTGAGAGGACACGTCGATTGATTTTCAGACATGAAAAAACTCCGGTTCTGGCATACCGGAGGTTTTTCACCAAATACTAAAAAGGAGGGGGATGTATGAGTATCGAATATATGTCAATTCGGGATCCTTGTGGATCCGAGAATTATGTTTAGTCGAGTCCGGCATAAATGTGCGCGCATTTCATTTGCCTGCCGGCCCCATTTTTATATATACCTGATCAGGCGCTACACGCCTCGTCTTTCGTTTTTATAAAACGCTTCGTGATGTCTTTGCTGATTGGTATCTTTTATGATACAAAGTATACAGGAAGAATGTGACGGAAGTATGGAGAAACTCTAAAGGAAAATAAAATAAGTGGAGATTTTCTAACGAAAAATAACCATTTCTTTAGAAATTGTTTATTGTCATGAAAAAAGAGCCGTGGTATAGTTCTGATGCAGTATAACAGATGGCTGTACGCCGGAAAATGCCCTGAGTACCCGGGGGAGATGTCTGCGAGGCAGAAACCGGAAAAGCAGATGATTCCTGGAGCACGTATAAAAGAAGAATCCGGGAGCACATATAAGATCAGAGGAGGAACTTTTAATCATGAAGAAACACGTTTTACTGTCGGCGGCGCTCTGCATGACAGCAGTGATGGCGACCGCATGCGGATCAAAACCTACACAGACACAGGAAACCGCAGCAGAGACAACGACAGAAGCTTCCGATGCGGAAACGAAAGCGGAGGACACGACAAAACCGGATCTTTCCAATGTGGATCCGAAGATGGCGGAAGGTCCGGGAGCGTTCGAGACAGATGAGAGCTCTGAAGGTGTACAGGTGGAGGAGATCTCCGGTGAGGAGCTGGCGAAGCTCCAGAGTGAGGTGGCTGCAAAGCTTGAAAAAACGGATTACAAGTCTTACGCAAAGGAGCTTGTCGAGATCGTGAAGAATAAGGATATGGAAGGCCTGCGGACCATATTGATTTTCCGGCGTTTATCTCCTGTGTGAAGACAAACGGCGGAATGGTGGATACAAAGGAAGATTTCATGAAGCTGGACCCGGCGGAGATCTTCTCCGATGAGATGGAGGCAGCGTTCGGAAAGGTGGATGTTGATACCCTTGACCCGGTTATGGCAGGAATCGTTCTGGGCGATGGTGTTCGAATCTCATCCTCGGCATTACCGTGGACGGAGAACTTGCGATCACAGGAATGAATTACTGAAAATCATGGGCGGACCGATGGATCCTCTACATAAGAAAATAAAGTCTGAAGAAAAATGAAAGGACATAGAAGTATCTGTGTCTCTTTTTTTCTATATATAAATATAGAAGAAATATGAATCAGATCTGGATTTGCCCGGAAAGCCATTTGACGATTTTAGGACAATTATCCAACTGTGTCCAAATATAGCAAATTATTGACAAAAGAATTCATGAAATATCTGTAAAGTTGATGCGTAGAAATGGACAAATCCGCAAATATTTAGTATAATGGCGGTATGCGTTACGCGGTAAGTGAGGTGGGAGAAAATGCGTCAGAAAAAAAACGGACTCGAAAACCTGGTGCTGATCACCCAGTTCGGACTCAATGTTGTGACACCGGTCCTTATCTGTGTGCTTCTCGGAAGCTGGATCGATAAAAAGACCGGACTTCATACCGTTCTGATCTTTCTGATCCTGGGGTTCTCTCGGGCGGCCTGAGTGCATATAAGATGGCGAAGCATATCGTAGACAGAGAGAAAGAAGACGAAGACAGGGAAAAGAAAGAGCAGGTAAAGCAGTGGGAGAGCCGTTTCGGAACCGGAGACGGTGCTGACCGTCCCAAAAGATGGCGGTGACGGCCGAAGGGACGGCAAAGAAGACGGTACCCGTAAAACGAAAGCGGAATATGAAGCAGCAGGGAACTGTCCGGCAGAAGACAGCCTCGGCAGGGTAATTGAAAGGTGGAACAATCGTGAGTGATAAGACAAAGAGGCAGGTAGTGGGAATGAGCATCGGGATTCTGATCCATAATATGATCTTGCTTCTCATCTGCCTTATTTTTCCGAACCGTTCCGGTGATCGCCGGAGTGCTGATCGGAGCCGCGGCGGCGGAGGTACTGCTCATCAGTATCGCGAGATCCACGGAACTCTGTGTGGAATCGGCTGATGGGGCGTACAGCAGCAAAAAAAGATGGTGATCCATTCGCTGATCCGCAGCCTGTGCGCGGTAATACTGGTGTGCCTTTTATGGAAATTTACGACGATCAACCTTTTAGCAGTCGTTCTCGGCGCACTGGGCTTGAAGACCGGAGCTTATGTGTATCCGGTACTTCAGAAACGAACCGACCGTAAGGCCTGAGCTTCAGGCTTGACGGATAGAGCCTTATACGCTGCTGTTTTGGAACAGACAGCAGTCTTTCAGGAGTCTTAAGGAAAGGAGGAAAAGAATGAGTGGTGGCAGTGGTGCTGATTTCATGATCCACGGGATCGTGAAATACCATCTCTTCGGTCATGAACTCTGGCTGACGACAACAACGGTCGGAATGACGATCGTTGGACGATCGTTCTGCTGATTCTGGTGATAGCCGCGAACCGTGCATTAAAACATGCAACGGATGTACCTGGAACATTCAGAATATCATCGAATTCGGTATGGAAATGCTGGAAAATATGACCACGGGGGGATTCTTGGCAGTTCAGCGAACCGGTTTGCGAACTATATCGGAACGATTTTTCTGTTTATTCTGTTCTGCAACCCTGAGCGGTCTGTTCGGCCTGAGAACGGTTACTGCCGACTTTGGTGTTACGTTCCTT
>VOFH01002710.1_pt1 | contig 48928 bp, 64 predicted proteins | sample 5384091 | NCBI WGS metagenome assembly VOFH01 (sample SAMN12384727, study PRJNA508395) | human gut metagenome | isolation source: healthy gut G | host: Homo sapiens
GCTGGGCCACGATGATGACGTCGGGGTTTTCGCTGAACACCCGGGCGATGACCACCTTCTGCTGGTTGCCGCCGGAGAGGGCGCTGCACCGCTCCTGCACGTTGGGGGCCTTGATGGCAAACTCGGTGCGCTCCTGCTCGGCAAATCTTGCGGATGGCGGAGGCCAGCCGCAGGCCGCGGCGGGCGAAGGCGGGGCGGCGGTGGTAGCCCAGAATCAGGTTGTCCTCGATGCTCATTTCCAGCACCAGGCCGCGGGTCATGCGGTCTCCTCGGGCACATGGCCCACGCCGGCGGACAGGAAGGCGGCGGCGTTGCCGCTGAGGGGCTTGCCGTCCTTGAACAGCTCCATATGGTCGGGGCGGCGCAGGCCGGTGAGTACCTCGATGAGCTCGGTCTGGCCGTTGCCCTCGATGCCGGCGATGCCCAGAATCTCCCCCTTGCGCAGGGAGAGGCACACGTCGCGCAGGATGGGCACGCCCCGCTCGGTGAGGGAGAGGCCGCGCACGGAAAAGTTCTCCTCTCCCACCTGCTCGGCCCGGCGGGTGACGGACAGCTCCACGTCGCGCCCCACCATCATCTGGGCCAGCTCGTTCATGGTGGTTCCCGCCACGGGGACGCCGCTCTCGATCATTTTGCCCTGGCGCAGCACCGACACCCGGTCGGCGATCTCCATGGTCTCCTTGAGCTTGTGGGTAATGATAATGATGCTCTTGCCCGCGGCCTTGAGCTGCCGCATGACCCGGAAGAGATCCTCCACCTCCTGGGGGGTGAGCACCGCGGTGGGCTCGTCCAGGATCAGCAGATCGGCCCCCCGGTAGAGGGCCTTCAGGATCTCCACCCGCTGCTGCTCGCCCACGGAGAGGGTCTCCACCTTGGCGGTGGCGGAGATGTGGAAGTTATACTCGTCGATCATGGCGGCCACCTGGGCCTCCGCCTTCTTCCGGTCAAAGAAAACGCCGCGCACCGGCTCGCTGCCGATGACCACGTTTTCCGCCACGGTCATGACCGGGGTGAGCATGAAGTGCTGGTGCACCATGCCGATGCCCAGGGCGATGGCCTGGGCGGGGCGGGTGATGGCGACCGGCTTGCCGAAGACGCGCACCTCTCCGGCGGTGGGGGTGGTCATGCCGTACAGAATTTTCATGAGGGTGGACTTGCCGGCGCCGTTCTCGCCGAGCAGGGAGTGGATCTCTCCCTGCTCGACGGTGAAGTCGGCGCCGTCAATCGCGCGGACGAGGGGATACTGCTTGACAATCCCGCGCATTTCAACTGCGTTCAAACGTCATCGCCTCCCGGCAGATTATCGGCCGCTGGGGCCGGGGTGTCCCGCTTACTCCGCGGGCTGGTACTGGTTGGCGGCCACCCAGGCGTCCAGCTCCTCGGCGGTCTCGCAGGGCACCAGCTCGCCGGCGGTGATCTTGGCCTTGATGTCCTCCACGGCGGCGGCGATGTCGTCGGGCAGAACCACGTTGGAGTCGGTGTTGTCAAAGCCCACAGAGCCCTCGGCAATGCCGCTGATGTGCACGCCGGGCTCCCAGGTGCCCTCCACCAGGGCCTTGATCTCGTTGTAGACAATGGTGTTCACGTCGCGCAGGGCGGTGGCCACGATGTAGTCGGGCTCGATGTAGTTCTGGTTGCCGCCCACGCCGAAGGCATAGCGGTCGGCCTCCTTGGCGGCGGTGAAGACGCCCATGCCGGAGGCGCCGGCGATGTGCTGGACGAAGTCCGCGCCGCGGTTGTACATGGACAGGGCGATCTCCTTGGCCTTGGCGGGGTCGTTGAAGTCGCCCACGACGGCCTCCAGCACCTCGCAGTCGGGGTTGACGTAGCGCACGCCGGCCTCAAAGCCCACTACGCCCATGCGCAGGGTGGGCTGATCCTGGCCCAGGATAACGCCCACCACGTTTTCGCTGTTGGCCTTGTCCATGCCGGACAGGGTGCCCAGGCCGGCCACCACGCCGGTCAGGAAGGTCTGCTCCTGCCACTTGGTGTAGACGGCGCTGACGTTGGGCAGGTCGGTGGAGGAGTCGATGTGGGAGATCTTCTGCTCGGGGAGGTCGATGGAGATCTCGTTGATGGCCTCGGTCTGGTCGGCCGCCAAGCCGATGATCAGGTCGTACTCGCCGCTCTCGGCGAACATGCGGTAGTTGGGCAGGAAGTCGCTGGCGCTCTGGGTTTCCACATAGTCAAACTCGATGCCGAAGTCTTTTTCCGCCTGCTGGGCGCCGGCGTAGGTCATATCGTTGAAGTTCTTGTCGCCCAGGCCGCCGGTGGACAGGATGATGCCCACCTTCAGGGCGTCGCCGTCAGAGGCGCCGCTGGGGGAGCCGGAAGATGGGGCGTCCTGGCCGCCGCCGCAGGCGGACAGGCCGAGGGTGAGGGTACAGGCCAGAGAGAGCGCGAGCAGTTTCTTTGCGTTCATGACAGGGTTCCTCCTTCAATTCATTCGGCACAGCAGGGACACTTTGGGCGTGCCCGGCCCAAGCTTACAAGTTGAGTTTAACAAAGAAAACAAAAACGGTCGAGCCATAGGCTTGACCGTTTTTGGGACGAATATGATATCTTTTTCCGCACGGGGCGGGAAATGTCACAATTTTGATTTTTTTGTCACGATTTTGACCCCCGGCGCTCCGCCTCCGGGGACACGCCTTTGTACTTTTTGTAAAGCCGGGAAAAGTATCCGGGGGTGGTATAGCCCGTCTGTACCGCCACGCTGGCGACGGGCAGATCGGTGGTCTGGAGCAGCTCCTGGGCCCGCTCCAGCCGGTAGCGGGTGAGGTAGGAGCTGAAGTTCTCCCCTACCTCCTCCTTGAACTGGCGGGAAAAGTGCTCCGGCGAGCGGTAGAGCTGGGCGGCCACCTCCGCCATGGAGATGGGCTGGGCGTAGTGGGCGTGGATATAGTTCAGGGCGGTCTCAATGGGCCGGGAGTGGCGGCTGCGCCGTTCCCGGAGCACCTGCTCCAGCATGGCCGAGCAGCGGCTGCGGCAGGCGGTGAAGGACTGGGGCGGCTCCCAGCCGTCGGCGGGGGGCGTGACGAACTGGTAGTACCAGTCCTCCATGGAGATCACCATGCGGTTGACCGTGTCCACCGCCCAGCGCACGTCATCGGCTCCCACCATGCCGAACAGGGCGAACCAGGCCCGGAGCGCCCCGCGGGCCTCTTCCACCTGGCGGCGGGCCAGGAGGCGCAGCACCTCCTGCTTTCTGGCGTGGGCGGCCTCCCGGTCAATGGGGGGCAGGCCGCAAATGGCGGAGTAGGGCACCACCCCTCCGCCGGTGAAGAAGCAGGCCTCCTTGAGCCGCCGCCGCCTCCCCCAGCACACGGATGAGCTGGCCGATGTCGGTGCACAGGGCGGACACGCCGGCGGGCAGGCGGCACTCCCCCAGGGCGGCCTCCGTGTCCAGGGCATAGCCCCGCAGGGCCTCCGCCTCCGGGCACTGGAGGAGCAGGTAGAGGTGCTCCTGCACCATGGCGGCCGCAGAGAAGGGGGCGCGGGAGGCGGAGGCTAGGGCCACCATCTGCCGCCGCAGGTCCAGGCTGCTGTCGTTGGCCACACAAGAAGGCCAGATAGGGCTGGCCGGGCCGCAGCCCCTGCCGCTGCCAGAAGGCGGCCACAGCGCCGGGCTGTTCGAAATTGCGGTACATCTCGTAGAGGTCCACCACCCCGTCCTGGAGGACATCATGCACCTTTTCCGAGCGGATCTTCGCCGTGGTGGCCGCAATCTCCGCTACGATGCGCTGAATGTCGGAGGAGCGCATCTCCGACTTGAGGATGTACTCCCGGGCGCCCAGGGAGATGGCCTGCTTGGCGTAGGAGAACTCGGCGTAGTTGGTCAGGATGATGAACACCGTAAAGGGGAGGATGTCCCGGACTTTACTCATCAGCTCCAGCCCGTCCATTCCCGGCATGCGGATGTCGGTAAAGACCACGTTGGGCTTCTGCTCCAAAATCCTGCGGTAGGCCTCCTCTCCGTTGACCGCGGAGGTGACGGAGCTGGCCGCCTCACACTTCTGGATGCAGTACACCAGCCAGTCCCGGATGGGGGCCTCGTCGTCCACTACCATAATATGAAGCATGGAGCTCCTCCTTTCTCTATCGGGTGCGGGGCAGACGGAAGGTGACCACCGTGCCGCCCGCCGGGCCGCCGGTGACCGTCAGCCCGTAGCCGGGGCCGTAGTTGAGGCGGATGCGCTCCTGCACATTCTTCAGCCCCACCCGGTTAATCTGCAAGTCCTTGTTCATCACCTGGTCGATCTTGTCTTTGGAAATGCCCACTCCATCGTCCTCCACCCGGAGGATCAGGGTGTCCCCCTCCAGCCAGCCCCGCAGGCGGATGTGGATTTTGTGCCGGCCTACGCCGTGGAAGATGGAATTCTCCACTACCGGCTGAAGCAGCAGCTTGGGCAGCGTGTTGTCCCGCAGGGCCTCATCCACCTCGCAGGAGTAGTCAAAGGTATCGGGATAGCGCAGGTGCTGGAGCTCCACATAGCACTTCAGCGTGTCCAGCTCCTCCCCCAGGGGGATGAACTCCACCGAGCGGGAGAGAGTCTGGCGCAGCAGCTTGGAGAAGTAGAACACCATCTCCCCCGCCTCCTGTACCTTGTCCATCTCCAGCAGGAAGCGGATGGAACTGAGGGTATTGTAGATGAAGTGGGGGTTGATCTGGGCCTGGAGAAAATCCAGCTCCGCCAGATGCTTCTCCCGCTCCTCCCGTTTGACCGACTCCAGAAGGGTGGAGATCTGCTCCACCATACCGTTGAAGGCCTCCTGAATACGGCCGAATTCGTCCTTTCGGCGTACGTCGATGCGCTCGTCCAGGCGGCCCTCCATGACCCGGCCCAGGCTGGCCTGGAGCTGGGTGATGGGGCGGAGAATCTGCCGGTAGGCGTAGAGAAGCACCGCCAGAATCAGGGCGGCGCACAGGCCGGTGGCCAGGAAAGCGCCATTGCGTACCAGATTCAGCGTGCCGAAGGCCGCCGAGGCACTCATCTCCTCCACCAGATACCAGTCCGTCCCCGGTATGCGTTCATACAGGCGGATCTGCCCGCCGTCAATGCGGCGGGAGAGGGACGTCTCCGCCGCCAGGGCGTCCAGTTCCTCCGGGGTATAGGCATAGATGGAACCAATGAGCTGCTTGTCCCGGGCTGAGACAATGGTGCCCGACCCGTCGGTCAGAAAAAATCGGTTGTCGGCGCTCTGGTGCCGCAGATATTGGGAGTACAGGCTGACCTCGCTGATGTTGAGGATGACCACCCCAAGCGGCTCCTGAGTCAGGTGGTCCCGGATAAGCTGGGCGTACTGGAAGGAGTGGACAAAGATGCCTGTGGCCTCCGGATGGGTGGTGGTGGGCAGCAGCAGGGCGTCCTGGGTTCCGCTGAACAGGGGCTCATACCGGGGGTCGGCCAGGACGGCGTCATAGTTGAACTGCCTGGAGCTGTAAGTGGCAGCGGTCACGCCGTTGAAGCCCACCACATAGGAGTCCATCAGCATTTTGATGCCCCGCTGCCACACATAGTCGCTGCTCAGGCTGTAGAGCAGATCGTGGGCGGCCAATCGTCGCCCGCTCTCCGGCGGGGCCGGAGAGCAGTTCAATGAGCTGTGTGCTCTCAGCGATGCGCTTGGCCAGGGTCTGGGTATCGGTCATGCCCTGGCCAAGGGTGTAGCTGATCTGCCGCAGGCCCGCCTGGTTGAGGCGGATGTACTCCTGCCCCACCACCTGGCGGGCGTAGTGGTAAAGAGCCAGCCCACGGAGGCGGTGATCAGCAGCAGCAGGGCAAACAGCAGCGCAAACAGGCGGAACAGAAAGCTTTTGCGTCGGTGCATCCTCCCCGCGCCCCCCTAAAGACCGATTTCCCATCCAGTTCACCCGAAAAGGGAGATATATCTGATCTATTCTACCACATTGCCCCCCGACGCGCAACGTTGGCCGCAGAATGAAAAGCCCCCGCCAGGGAGGGCGGGGGCACGGTCAGCGCAGGAGGACGGCGCCCAGTCCGGCGCTCAGGGCGTACGCCCGCCAGGCAGTCATCTGCTCCGGCGTGGGGGAGGGGCGGCCGGCCAGAGCGCCGCGCACCCCATTAGGGCGGAAGGTGATCAGCTTGACGGGGGTGGAGGGGGCCCTGGGGCCCAGCGCGGCGGCCACTCCGTCCAGCACAGCCTCCACGTCCACCGCGTCCGGAGCGCACACCACCCGCACTTCCGCCAGCTTGCCGCAGGCGGACAGAAAGGCCAGATTCTCCTTCACCGGGGCGTTGTCCGCCCCGGTCAGGGCCCGGTGGACGACGGGCTCCCATGCCTTCACGTCCAGCATCACCCCGTCGCACACCGCCATCAGCCCGGTGAGGGGGCCAGGGGAACCATGCCGTTGCTGTCCAGCAGGCAGCCCAGGCCGCCGGCCCGGGCCAGGGTGAACAGCTCGGTGAGAAAGTCCGGGTAGAGGGTACACTCCCCGCCGGAGACGGTGAGGCCCCGGATAAAGGGCCGGCTGGGGGCAAGGGCGGAGAGCACCTCCGAAGCGGTCATGACGGTGACCTTGGGGGAGGCGAACCGGGGGCACAGGCGGATGCAGGCATCGCACCCGGCGCAGCGCTCCGCCGCCCAGCGCACCCGGCCGCTCTCCAGGGACAGGGCCCCCGCCGGGCAGGCGGGCACGCAGGCGCCGCACCCGGTGCACAGGTTCTGGGTCTCCGGGTTGTGGCAGTAGGCGCAGGCCAGGTTGCAGCCCTGGAGAAAGACGGCCGCGCGGCAGCCGGGGCCGTCCACGGTGGAGAGGGGGAGAATCCGGTTGACTGGCGCGGCGGCGCTCATACCATCCGCACCTTTCGCTGGGCCAGGCGGTTGACGTCGTAGTTGGCCGTGCCCAGGTGGGTGGTGTTCTGGAGCACCACCTGGTGGGCGCGGAACTTCTCCATCTCGCTGCGCTTGACCAGATAGCCGGTGATGCGCACCAGGTCGGTGTCCGCGGAATAGAAGCTCATGTAGTGTACCCCAAGGGCGAAGGCCCCCTTCACCACGTCCAGCAGGGCGGCGGGGTTCTGCTCCACATTGGAGGCGATGGGGAAGATGTCCCCCACCCCCGCGGGGAAATAGGGGTGGAACCGGGCGCAGTGGCGCAGGTGGTCGGCAAGGACTCCGGCTCACTCCCCACGGGGATACGCACGCCGGAGGTGATGCCCACGTCGGAGTCCAGGCCCACCTGGGCGTGGAGCAGGAAGTGGTTCCCGGTCAGGGGGGAGTGGGCGGCGGGGAGGGTTTTCACCACGGCGTCGATCTTCTCCATGATGCGCACGCCCAGCGCGTCGGCCTCCCCGTCACGGCCATACACCAGCCCCTTGTCCCGGAGCAGGTGGTTGACCGCCTCGGCCAGACCGGTGACGCCGAACATGGGCAGAAAGCGGTCGGCGGAGATAAGGCCCTCCTGGACCAGGAAGCTGGAGGGGAAGAAGCCGGACTGCTCCACCAGGAAGCGGATGCGCTCGTTCATGTAGTCGGTCGTCAGGCGCAGACACTCCGGGAGCAGCTCCTCCACAAAGTGCTCCACACCCCGGGCGTCGTCCACCAGGCGGGTGAGGGTGACCCGGGTGAGGGTGTAGGCGCCGCCCCGGATGGGCAGGATGTTGTAGCAGCTGGACACGCCGTAGTCGTCAAAGGTGTCCCGGTTGGCGGGATGGCTGCACAGGGCCGGGTTGGAGCAGGCCAGGGAACAGCGGATGGCCGCCTCTGCAAAGTCGTCGGGGGTGACCTCGGGGTCGTACTTCAGCGTGAAGTTGGGGACGGTGTTCTGCACCTCGGAGAGCACCTCCAGCAGCAGGCGGCCCGCCCGGGTGGCCGCCGGGCCCAGGTTGGCATGGCAGAAGGAGTCGGTGATGGTGCGGTCCAGATAGTTGAGGAAGAGGCGCAGCTTCCTGCGCGCCTCCTCGTCGCTCCAGCCGTCCAGGAAGGGGTCGATGAGGGTGTCCAGATTGCCCAGGTACACCGGGAAGTTGGTGATGGACGGCACATGGCGGTAGAGCGTCATCAGGGAAAAGAGCAGCTCGTCCAGATCCTGAGGCGGCGGCAGGCGGAGGAAGGCGCTGCCCTGGCGGACGAACGCTCCGTAGTCGGGCAGGATGTACCGGGGGCGGTAGGGGGCGTGCCCCTCAAAGAGGTCGTTGATGGCGCCGGTCTCAAAGAAATGGCGGGTGCGGGGCGGGATGTCCAGCACGTCGAAGGCATTTTCCGCCTCCTTGGCCAGGTTCATCAGCTTCTGCTCGTGGGTAAGGGCCTGCGAGGTCAGGGTGGCAAAGGCGCTGTCGGAATGAAACATGAAAATCCCTCCATCAGTGTATGGCCCGGCCGTCGGCCAGACGCCGCTCAGCTCCGCGCGGAGCCGGAGGTATTGGGTGTGGCTGAGCTGAATTTTTCCGCTCTGGATGTCGAGGAATCCCCGCTCCCGGAGGGCGCGCACCCCGCGGTTGACCGTGCGGGAGCACACCCCGGTCTCGTCACCGATGGCCGGGCGAGTCATGGGGATGCAGGCCGTCCCGCCTCCGGCGTTGGCCTCATACCAGGAGACCAGGAAGGAGAGAAGGCGGCTGTCGCTGTCCAGAGACAGGTAACCCCGCTCCCGCCGGGCCTGCTCCCACAGGCTGCGCACCACCTCCCGTACCCGGGAGAGGGTGGTGTCCCGGCCGGAGAAGAACCAGGAGAAGTAGTCCTCCCGGGCGAGCACCCAAAACCGGCAGGCGGTTCTGGCACGCACCTCGGCCAGAAAGCAATTTGCCCCGCACAGGGCCTCGTACTCCCCGAAGAGGGTGAGGGGGCCGAACTCGGAGTAGGTGTGGGAGGGGCCTCCGGGCTGGAGCCCGGAGGCGTCGGCCCGGCCCTCCACCAGCACATAGACGCAGCGGCAGGGGGCGTCCTGCCGCACCACCACCTCTCCGGCGGCGCAGGAGAGCGGACTGGCCGGTGTTTCATCCGGCAGGCCGGAAAAAAGGGATGCCAGCCGCCGGCGCAGCGTGGGAGACTCCTCCGCAAGCAGCTCCCGTATGGTCATAGGGCCGCACCTCCCGTTCCAATTCTGCCCCCATTATAACAAGCCACTGCCTCTAAAAAAAGGACATGTGTCTTCTTTTTGGCGCTTTCTTCTGTGGAAGATCATATTCTTAAGGATACCTTTATGGATCGTTCATAGTCCGTTCACCAATCCAGGGAAAAATCGGCGTAAGATCAACAGCGTCAGGAAGAAGTGACATCAACCTCCCTCTCATCTCTTACCTCTCTGTTTACACACACACCGGAACAGGGCCGGCCCATTGGGCCGGCCCTGTTCCGGTAAAATATGCTTTGATCAGCCTCCGATTCAGCCGGGAGGCTGATTTTTTTGTCCCGGTGTACGGGAGTGTCCCTCAAAACCGCCGATCCCACCCAGGGACGGGGGGTCCGATCCGGGGAGGCGGTGGCAGAGCCGGCGAAGCGGATGTAGGATGCCGCATAGAGAGGGGGGACAGGCGTGGCCAGACTGGCAGAGCTGGCAGACGGCTACATGGACGCGGCGGTGCGGCTGCGGATGGGGTTGGAGGAGGTCAGGGCGGAGTTGGAGACCGCCGAGGACGGTCGGCGGCGGGCGCTGGAGGGGAGGGCCAAGCTGCTCCGGCAGATGCTGAAGGAGATGCGGGATTTGCGCCAACTGGCCGAGGGGTATTATACCAGGCCCCGGGACGGGACCTACAGCATGTCCCAGATCTACGCGCCCCGGGTGGACAGCACGAAGCAGTGAGGGGGTGTGGAGGATGACTGAGGCCCAGGAGGTGCGTGCCCGGGCCAAGGCGCTGCGGGAGCGCCGGGAGGAGCTGGAGAAGGCCCTAGCGGGGCTGCGGGGCCGGGTGCGCGCCCCCTGTGGCTGGAGCTGGCCCGGGTGAAGGAGGAGCTGGTGGACTGCGCCCGGCGGCTGAGGGAGCTGATGCCCGGCCACAGGGTTCACTTCCGTACCACCTGGGCGGGGACGGGCGGCTGGCGGTGGGATGACCTTCAGTACCAGACCTGGGCCGAGCTGGAGGGGGCGGAGGAACCGGACGGCCCCACGGAGCTGGACCACATGCGCCTGGCCGTCCGGCTGGCCCGGGAGCGGGCGTTGACGGACAAGCAGGGGGAGTACCTGGCACAGGTGGAGGGCGGGAAAAAGGCCGCCCAGGTGGCCCGGGAGGTGGGGCGGCACCGGGGGACGGTGAGCCGCACCGTGGGCCGGGGCCGTACAAAGATTGCCAAGGAGGCAAAGGCGCTGTATGAGGTGCTCCAGGCCCAGCAGGAGCCGGGGCCGTTGGTGGTGGATCTGGCGGACAGCCGGGTGCTGGAGGCGGTGCTCTCCCTGCTGACGCCGCGGCAGCAGCTCTATCTCTATCTGTACTATGGGGAGTGGCTGAGCCTGCGGGAGATCGGAAGGCTGCTGCGGGTAGACCACGCCTCGGTGCTCCGCTCTATCCGGTGCGGGCTGGAGCGGCTGGGGGCGCTGGCGGTGGGAACCCGGGCGGAGGTGCGTGGGCTGGAGGAGCTGGAGGAGCGGCTGATGGCCCACTTCAACCAGCTGGAGCCCGGAGGAGGCGCTGCGCCCCCGGCCCAAAGCACCGGCCAGAGCGCCCAATCCCCGGCGGGAGCCGGCGGCGGAAGCTCACCCCTGAGGGGCTGGTGCTGCGGCTGGTGCGGGGCGGGGAGGCCCGCACGGCCGAGCTGGGGGAGGGCCTGCGCCGGACGGAGGGCGGCCGCTGGGGGAGCGGCAGGCTGCTGGCCGCTCTGGAGGCATGGGTGGAACGCCTGCCCAGCCGGGGCAGGGAAAAGGAGGGAAGGCGGCAGAGGCTGGGCCGCCTGCTGCTCAAACTGTTTGAATGGATCAGGAGGGAATTGCATGCTGACAATCATCGAGATTAAGGCCAGGGAGGACGGCGGCCATGGCCTGCAGAGCCAGAGCCACCGGACGGAGTGCTGGCTGGAGGGGTGGCTTGCCGTACCGCCGGAGCTGGAGCAGACGGCCTGGGACTGTGCGGGCTACTGCGACCTGGACATACAGGACGGCAAGCTGGTGGGCCTGACGCCCCGGGAGCAGCCGCCCAAGCCGGAGCCGGAGCCGGACCTGACGCCCCAGTTCCGCACAGCCATGCTGTCCTATGCGGCCACCAGCACAGCCATCCCGGACAGCTATGCCCTGGACATGTCCGATCTGTTTCCCACCTGGGCGGCGGTACTGGCAGACGGCGAGGAGCTGCCTGAGGGGCGGGTCCTCAACGACGGCGGCCAGCTCTACCGGGTGGTGCAGGCGGTGACACCCCAGGCCCACCAGGCCCCCCACGACGAGGGGATGCTGGCCGTCTACCGGCCCATCGACCGGGAGCACGCCGGTACGGTGGACGACCCCATCCCCTGGGTGTACGGCATGGATTGCCATGCGGGCAAGTGCTACCGCTACAACGACAAGGTCTACCGGGTGGCCGAGGGCGGGGACATGATCCCCTGCACCTGGCCCCCCGACACCCCCGGCATGTGGCAGTGGGAGGAAGTGCAGGCATAAGATGAAGGGGGCGGATTTGCCGCCCCCTTTTGAACCACAGGAGAAAGGATGAGAGCCATGGAGCGAGCGAACGGAGGGAACAGCAATGCTGAATAGCCGGGACATTGACCGGCTGCGCCCCGATGTGGCGGCCAACTGCCGCGCCTGGCTGGAGCTGTGCCGCGCGGCGGGGCTTCTGGTGCTGGTCACCGGAACCGTGCGGGATGAGGAGTACCAGCAATACTGCTATGAAAACGGCACGGCCGCCACGCCTGTACCCAGCTTTCACGGGGAGCAGGCGGGGCTGGCCTTCGACTTCTGCCAGAATATCAAGGGCCAGGAGTATTCGGATGCCTCGTTCTTTCAGCGGGCCGGAAAGCTGGGGGAGCAGGTGGGCTTTGAGTGGGGCGGCCGGTGGAAGAGCTTCCCTGACCGGCCCCATCTCCAGTGGAGCGACGGCGGAAAATACACCAGCAGTATGATCCGGGCGGGGGACTACCCGCCCGCCATGCCCCCATATCGAGAGGAGGACACCGACATGACGAAAGAGGACATTCAGGCCATGATCGACGCGACCGTGACGGCCGCCCGGCCGCCGGTCTACACCAGTGTGGAGAACTGCCCCGCGTGGGCCAGGGAGACGGTGCAGAAGGCCGTTGACGAGGGAGTGCTGCGGGGAGACCAGGGCGGCGGACTCCGCCTGACCGACGACAACCTGGTCAACCTTCAGATGCTCCGCAACCTGGGCTTGCTGGACGGGGGCGGGGTCTGATGGACCACATCAACGGCTTCAAGGCCGCCGTGGCCGCTGTGCTGGGCTGCCTGACCGCCCTGTGGGGCTGGTTCGGCTGGCTGGTGGTGGCCTGGGTGGCCTGTATGTTGCTGGACTACGGCACCGGCACCGCCGCCGCCCTCAAGGCGGGGAAGTGGTCCTGCAAGGCGGCCCGGGAGGGCCTCTGGCACAAGGTGGGAGCCATGGCCGCCGTCCTGGTGGCCGCCATCCTGGACGGGGTGCTGGGCTTGATCCTGGATCATATTCCCGCCCTGACCCTGCCCTTCGATTATACGGTATTTCTCACGGTGCTGGTGCTGGTCTGGTATATCCTGACCGAGCTGGGGAGTATCGTGGAAAATGCCGGGCGGCTGGGAGCCCCTTTGCCTGCATGGCTGTCCAAGGCTATTGCAGCGCTGGAGTCCGGCGTGGACAGTGCCGGAGATAAACTGACCCAAGGGGAAAAAAAAGAATAAAAGGAAAAAGCCTGTAGTCAAACGACTACAGGCTTTTTCCCTGCCGTTGAGACAGACGGTTTTTACAGTGGACCGGAGAGGCCTGCTATACTTCACCCCTGTGCGAGTGCTTCGGTGCCCAATAGGGTAAGGCGGAGTCCCTGCCGGGTTTTCCCTACTGATATGTAGCCGGACTCCGCCAGTCGGCGAATTCTTAATTTCAGCTTGGCCTCGGTAAAACCCGCCGCCAACAAAGGCGAAAGGCGAAGCCAGGGAACCGCGGCCTGCAGGGCGCCCGGCGGCGGTAAGCTCCCTGAATGGAGTTCAAAGGAGGCGGTCTTCCTGGGACAGTGGTTCAGAACAGTCGGTGAACGCAGAAATTCGGTGGCCAAAAAAGTTGCGAATTAAATCATTTAAAAGCGATTGCTGCTGATCAGGGGCAATATCCTGCTGATAAAAAATAGTCAGGTTACTAGAAAAAGCCCGCAGCTCGCGGACGTTCCCGGGCCATGTATAATGTAAAAGTCTGTGCTCTAATTGTGCTGGAAGTCGCGCACCCTCGGCCATGGAATGGAGAAGTTCCGGGATATCCTCCACGCGTTCGCGGAGCGGAGGGATAACTAGGGGCAGGATCTTGAGTCGATAATAGAGATCCTCACGGAAGGTACCCTGCCGGACCATCTCGTTCAAATTCCGGTTGGTTGCGCAGATAACCCGTACGTCAATAGGGATCACACTGGTGGAGCCAACCGGCATCACTTCCCGCTCTTCCAGAACCCGTAGAAGGCGACTTTGAAGAGAGAGGGGAATGTCGCCAATTTCATCAAGAAAAAAAATGGTGCCGTTATCGGCGGTTTGAAAAGAGGCCCTGCTTTCCCCCTTTGCGTGCCCCAGTAAAAGCCCCCTCTTCATAACCAAAAAGTTCGCTTTCAATTAGGGTATCTGGAATGGCGGCACAGTTTACGGCCACAAAGGGGCTTTGACGGCGACGCGAGGCATTGTGGATGGACTGGGCAAACAACTCCTTGCCTGTGCCGCTCTCCCCAAAGATGAGGATGGTCTCATCTGTACCAGAATAGTACTGTGCCAGGCGAATTGCCTTTTGAACAGCGGGGGAGTGTCCTAAAATGTCTGAAAAGTGGTACTTGGCTGGCAAGGAGTTCTTTTTACACCATGAGAGCACCGTTTTTCGGAGGAGGACGCGGCGATTGGGGTGAGCAGGATGAAACAGTGGCGGTGCTGGAGGGGGGACTCGAAGTGGAGGTGCAGTGTATAGGGCTTTTTCCCTAAATATACGACTTCCTTTTCCTCACGACCTTCGGACAGGGAGGCGGCGAGGTGGGCCAACTCTGGAAAACACGGGAGAAGCGGGTGGCCAGGCAATCCCTTCTGTCCGGCGGGCAGGAGACGGGCGGCGGCCTCGTTCAGCTCCACGATCTGTTGGTTCTCATCCAGGTGGAACAGAGCAGTGCCTGTAAGAGCGAGTGTCTGGGATAACTGGCTTTTTTGAGTAGTTGGTTCTGGGTGTGGATATCCTGTCGGTGGTACAGCTCAGATACCAGTTGCTGCATCACCGGTATATGGAACTGGTTCAAAAAGTCAGGCGGCAGATTATATATTTTGACAATTTCAGCAAGAGTAGAGGGAGTGATATTTCGGTATCCCAGGTTGATGTAGACCTTTTGTTTTCTGGACAATAGCTGCGAAAACCGGCATAAACAACGGTGTCATAGGGAGTAGTGTCTATGTCACAGCCGGGCCAATAAGGGATATAGTTCAGATGATTGATCCCGAGCTGTTGCAGGTTTTCTACCAAATCCTCCGCAATCCGTCTGGGCTTGTTTGCAACCAGCACTGGCGTACCTTCGGGCAGTTCCAAAAGCCGATGTAAGTGATTGCTGTCCAAAAAACGCCGGGCAAATATGATTTGGCTGTTTGGAAAATATTTGTCGGCGTACGCAAGGGAGGTAATATTGACCAAAATAGCGGCGGGTTCTGCCGCAAGCGTGTGTACGGTGGCAAGGGTAACAGGGACAATATCCAGAGACGAGGAAAAACCTGTGAGAGAATTTTACACATATAGTTACGGTCCAGCTCGTTTTCCGTAAAAACAGCAAGAGTTTGTTTGGCCCATAGGGTGTCCCTCCTTGAAGCGCATGGGTGAAACATTGCCTCTTAAAAGGATAACAGACAGAGCATGGCCCGTCAATGCAATTTGGACATTATTAAAATGATTTAAGATATCCAGATATGAGATACAAACAGATGTATGAGAAGAAAAGGATAAAACAAATTTGTGAGATTACTCAAATATCTGCAAAGTATTTTGGCTAAAAAATAAAAAAGTTTAAAAAGGATTCATTTGCAGCGATATGGAATTAAAATTGCTTTTGATAATAGCGTCTGAGGGACCTCGGAGAGCTGCCAGCGTACAGCAGGTTAATAGGCAACAAAGTATGAGGAAAGGAAAGGCAGAAAATGGAGTTGGGAATCAAGGGAAAGAGAGCGGTAGTTACTGGGGCTGGTCAGGGTATCGGCCGGGAAACCGCTCTGGTCTTAGCCCAGGAGGGTGCCGTGGTCTGTGTAAAGTGACATCAATGACAGCCGCGGAAAAAGAAACAGTGGAGGAAATCTGTGAGAGGGGGGAACTGGAATCTATATTCATGCGGATGTGGGGGTGCCGGAGGAGATCAAGCACCTCTTTCGACGGCTGCAGAGCGGTTGGGAAGCGTGGATATTTTAATTAATAATGCAGCGATCTCCCCAAAGTTCCATTTGAAGATATCCCGCTGGAGCAGCTTGAACAGGTTCTGCGGGTAAACCTAATGGGGGCATTTCTCTGTGCACAGGAGGCTGCGGCGGCGCAGATGAAAGAAAAACGCTGGGGACGCATTATCAGTCTGGCCTCAATGGCGGGACGTTTTGGGGCAAATAAGTCCGGAGCGCACTACGCCGCTACCAAGGCGGGAATCGTTGGGATGACTCTAAGTTTGGCAAAGACACTGGGGCCGTACAATATCACTGTAAACTGCGTATCGCCCGGCCGCATTAATACGGAACTTACGAGGGTGCTGCCGCAGAAAGTCCAGAACGAAATCTGCAGTCAGATACCTCTGGGGCGTATTGGAGAGCCGTCAGAAGTAGCCTCCGTAATTTCATTTCTGGCATCAGAGCAGGCCAGCTATGTATCCGGCTCCTGGGCGTGGATGTGCTGGGTGGTTATATCGCATAAAGCGAAGGAGAATAAAAGAAAAGGAGGCTAAAACAGGCGGCAGAGCAATGGAAAAGATAGCAAAGACGTTTTTGTGAGGTGGAAAACATGTTGACAATCATACTGGTGGTAGGGTACTTCCTGTTTTGCGTGGGCATGGCCTTTTTCTGGACTACAGAACCAAAAAAAGAAAACTGAATGAAACCGCAGTGGAGTACTCTACCGGTAAAAACAGCATGGGGTTGTTTATGGCTTTCTCGCTGATGTGCGGCAACCTGATCAGTTCCAGCTACATTATTGGCAACTCATCTGCAGTTATTGAGCATGATATCGCCTATCAGTGGACCTTCTACGGCTATATCATCGGCTGGGCGCTGACCTGTGCCTATATCCCCATTTATCGCTCCATCTGCTATAAATATGGCTGTTCCTCCTTGGGGGAAATCTTTGGAAAGCTGTTCAGCAAGCGGGTATCCGTCTGTGTGTCAGTCATGATCTTCGTATCTTTTTGCCAGTGCGGTCAGCGCACAGACGGTCATCGTCTCCAATCTGCTTCAGTCCCTGCTGGGCATCCGCAGCGAGGTTACCATGACCGTCACCATTGCGGCCATGATCCTGCTGGCACTTCAGGGCGGCATGAAGGGTCTGGCCCGCATCAATATGGTGCATGTGGTTGTACTTAGCGTGTCCGTTGTGGCAATTTTTATTGCGGTAATGACCTCTGTGGGATGGGACTTCGGACAAGTTTACCGTGCGCTGGAGCCCCAGGGTACCTTTTAAGCTCATTGGGGCTCCAGAAGCAATTCCTACATCATCGGTACGCTTGCCATTCAGCCCTTTGTTACGGTTGTAAATGCATTGTCCATCTCTGCGGCGATCGGCGCCAAGGACGCCAAGACCGCACAGAAGGCTCAATCCATCATGCCTATTTTTGCAATTTTCTTTTTTGGATTGGTCATCATAGCTGCCTGCTGTGGCAAGTTCCTGTGGCCCGACATGGATCCGGGGACTGCCTGGTACACCATTGCCGGTCATTACGGTCCCGCCATGGCGGCGCTGGCCAGTTGCGGCGTGCTGGCGGCCAGTATGTCTACGGCGCCGACCTACATCATGGTAATGTCCAGTACTGCAATGGAGCTCTATACTCCCCTGCGTAAGAGCCCTATGAGTGAGAAGCAGAAAATGTTTCTGACCAAGCTGCTCATTGTGGTATTCGGAATCCTGTTCCAGTTGCTCGGCCTGCTCTCCAGCGATGTGGTGGACATCCTGTCCAACGCGCTGACAGTGCGCGCGGTATGCGGTTTGACCTTTACCCTGTTTCTGCTCTGGAAGCGGCCTAACGAGAAGTCCATTTTCTACAGCATGGTGTTGGGTATCATCGTATGTGTTGTCTGGATCGTGTACGGCTACGTCTTCGGTACGAGTCCATTCGGTATTCAGATTACCCTATGCCGGCGGTATTGTCGCACTGGCGACCCAGATCATTGTCACGCTGGTCACTACCAGGTCCGGTGAGCGCTCCGACAGCTACCAGCTTTATAAAGAGGCCAGAAAAGAGATGAAGGCTGCAATTGCCGCAGGCAAACGTGTCTGATAGAACCATTTACTAAGTCTAAATCAGAAAGGTATGGACAAGCGGATGAAAAGCATGGAGGAAATGTAATGGCCGGCCTGCTGGCCGACTATGGTGTGACGGCGGTATTTGGTGTGCCCGGCGGGCAGACTTTGCCGCTCTACTACGGAATTTTGGATGAGGGGAACCGTATCAGGCATATTCTCATGAAGGATGAGATTGATGCCACCTTGCCGCGGACGCCTACGCCCGTATCAGCGGCGGTATCGGAGTATGCGACGCCACCGCCGGCTGCGGTGCCATCAAGTTTATTTCGGGCTTGGCGGAGGCGTACAACACCTCCATCCCCGTCATCGCCATCGGTTCTGAGATGGAGGGGGATTGGCTGGCCGCCCGGTACCGCGGTACGGGCTCCCGTGGTAGACCTCCGAGGTGCTCGCCAGTGACCAAGTGGCAGGCGTGCCTGCCCCATGTGAACAAAAATGCCGGAGTTGGTGCAGACTGCCGCCCAGATGGCGGTCAGTGGCCGTCCCGGACCCGTATTTATCGAGTGTCCATGGCGGCCCCTTCCGGGAGGAATATACCGGGCCGGACTATGAGAGCAACCGAAAACTGGCCAGCCTGCCCGCCCACCGTCCTACCCCGTCTCGCGACGAAATCGACGAGGCGATCCAGGTACTGAAGGAGGCCAAGAGGCCGGTTATGCTGCTGGGCGGCGGTGCTTGGCGTTCCGGCGCCAGAGCGGAGATCACGGCGCTGGCAGAGCGCATGGCTATGCCCGCAGCCGCCTCCCTGACCGGAAAAAGGTGTGCTGCCTGAGAACCACCCACTGTCCCTGGGTGTGGTAGGAAGTCTGGGCGGCAATGATGTCTCCAGAAAAATGGTGGAGGAGGCCGACGTGATTCTCGCCATCGGCTTTAAGTTCAGTCAAAACTCCACCTATGGCTGGACAATTCCCAGGAAGGGCCAGAAGGAGATCCGCATTGACATTGACGAGACTGAAATGAATAAACTGCATACTACAGACGTAGGGCTGGTAGGCGATGCCAAGGCCACCCTGCAGCTTCTGCTGGATCGGCTGGATGCGCAGAGAGATCCCACTGCTGTAGAGAAAAGAAATCGCGAAGTTGTACCGCGCTTGGCGAAAAAACCGGCCGGCGGTGGGCTGATGACTGTATTACTCCGCAGAGGGTCGTCTCCTTTATTGAATGAATTGTGCGGCGACGATACAATCCTGGCCTGCGACGCCAGTTTCTCCTGCGGCTGGGCGGGCAGCTTCTTTGACGTATATGGTGCCCGTCGTACCATTCTTCCCCGGGGCGCCGGCGGCCTGGGCTATGGACTTCCTGCCGGCATCGGCGCAGCGGCGGCGCGGCCGGGGAACAAGGTGGTGGTGCTCACCGGTGACGGAGGGCTGAACTACTGCTTAGAGAAATGGCAGTGCTCCATGAGCAAAACATGGATGTCAAGGTGGTGGTTCTCAACAACAGCATCCTGGGTTGGATTAAGTGGTACGAGGCGGCCATGTGGGACGGCCGCTTTACCGAGGTGGACACCGAAACCATCGACTACGCCGCGGTAGCTAGGGGGCTCAATTGTAAAGGCATATCCATTCGGGACCCCAGGACCCTTCGGGAAGAGCTGAAGACGGCACTGGAGCTGGAAGGGCCAGTGGTCATCGACATCACCACAGCGAAACGGAAGCATGTAAGTTTACGGATGATCCAAAGGCTGTGGCCTCATATCCGGGAGAGCGCGGAGCAGAAAAAGCGAAAGTAAAGGCAGCTGGATATGAAAAGGGGAAATATGCCATGAAAGAAATCATATGGAAGCCGGAGCTGCACCGTTTTCGGAGCTGCAAGGAGTTCGTGGAGGAATTCCGGCTGGGTGCGTCCGACCTGATCCTGACCAACGAGTACATCTACCAGCCCTACTTCGGGGCGATGAACCTGGAGTGTACCGTGCTGTACCAGGAGCAGTACGGCATGGGTGAGCCCACCGACGTGATGGCGGAGGCCATCCTGCGTGATGCGGCCGCCACGGGCTGCAATCGGGTTGTGGCCATCGGCGGCGGCACGGTCATCGACATCGCCAAGGTGCTGGCGGTGGGCGGCGGGGAGAGCATTGACGAGCTGTACGGCATGGCGCCGGGCCCTTAAGCGGCGGGAGCTGGTCCTCATCCCCCACCACCTGCGGCACGGGCAGCGAGGTGACCAACATCTCAATTCTGAACCGGACCCGCCTGGGGACGAAGATGGGGCTGGGGGCCGGCCATGTATGCGGACGCGGCGGTGCTCATCCAGCAGCTCCTGGAGGGGCTGCCCTTCGGGGTATTTGCGACGAGCTCGATCGACGCGCTGGTGCACGCGGTGGAGTCCAGCCTGTCGCCGAAGGCGACGCCGTATACCAAGCTGTTCGGGTATAAGGCCATTGAGATGCTCATCCGGGGATATCAGACGATCGCCCGGGAGGGGCGGGAGGCCCGCCTGCCCCTGCTGGAGGACTTCCTGATTGCGTCGAACTATGCGGGCTTTGCATTCGGTACGGCTGGGTGCGCGGCGGTGCACGCCATGAGCTACCCGCTGGGGGGAAAATACCACGTGCCCCACGGGGAGAGCAACTACGCGATGTTTACCGGCGTGTTGAAGAACTACATGGAGATCAAGCAGGACGGCGAGCTTGCGGTGATGAACCGCTATCTGGCGGGCTGCTGGGCTGCGGTGTTCCGGAGGTATATGACCGGCTGGAGGATCTCTGAACCAGATTCTGCCCAAAGAAGCCGCTGCACGCCTACGGGGTGACGGAGGCGGATCTGGAGGAGTTCACCAGGAGCGTGATGGAGACCCAGGGCCGGCTGATGGGCAACAACTTCGTCCCTCTGGATGCGGCGCGGGTGCTGAAAATCTATACTGAGCTCTATTAAACGGCAGTAGGGCGGCGGAACTTCCGCCGCCCTACTGCGCCGTCTCAGATTTTTTATAAGAAGAAAAACAGGGTTGACTTTTGTGTAACACAAGGGTATAGAATGGGGACATACAGGGGAAGAGGGGCCGCGGGAAGGCGCCCACGGAGCGGAACAGTGCCTGGTCAGTTTTCCGCGCGGAGGCATCCCGGCGGGCCTCGCGATCTTAATTGAAGAAGGAGCAAAGGGCTATGATTAAGTACAAAGCAAAGAATTCCTTGAAGTCTCCCCGGTTTGCCGGTGTAAAGACCTTCATGCGTATGGAGCACGTGGTCACCACCGACGACATCGACTTTGCCGTGGTCGGCATCCCCTACGACACCTGCGCCTCCTTCCGGGTGGGCACGCGCCTGGGGCCTGCCGCGACCCGCGACGCCTCCGCCCTGGCGGCCAAGCCCTTTAACGGCCCGCTGAATGGGTATTTTTGACTGGTGCTCGGTGTGGATTACGGCGATCTGGGGTCTGTGCCCGGCTATATCGAGGAGTCCTTTGAGCTCATCACAGAGGGAATGCTGCCCTTCTTTGAGAAGGGGATTGTGCCAGTGGCCATGGGCGGCGACCACAGCGTCACCCTGCCCGAGCTGCGGGCCTGCGCCAAGGTAAACGGCCCTGTGGCGCTGATCCACTTTGACGCCCACTACGACACCATTCACGAGTACTTCGGCAAGCCGTACAACCACGGCACCCCCTTCTATCACGCGGCGAAGGAGGGGCTGGTGGACACCTCCAAATCCATCCAGGTGGGCATCCGCGAGGGGCTGTACGGCCCGGAGGATCTGACCAACTCCACCGATCTGGGCTACCAGGTGCTGCGCGCCGACGAGTGCCACAAGATGGGTATGGAGGCCGTTCTGAAGGCCATCCGCGCGCGGGTGGGCAGCGCCAAGCCTTCCTGACCTTCGACATTGACTTCCTGGATCCCGCCTATGCGCCGGGAACCGGTACGCCCGTACCCGGCGGCTTCACCACCGCCCAGACCCTGGAGCTGGTGCGCGGTCTGGCAGATCTGAATATCGTGGGCTATGACGTGGTGGAGGTCTCTCCCCCGTATGATCCCACCGGCATTACCTCCATTGCCGCGGCGGGCCTCATGCAGGAGTTCATCTCCCACGTGGCCTATAAAAAGAAAAACGGCATTGTCTTCTAATTTTTTGCACTCCACCTCAACTCTCTATATTCTCTTTTCGCGCAAAATCCATCCGGGCCCGGCCGATTTTTCGGCCGGGCCCGGATGATTTTTTGCGCAGAGCAGAAAGCGCCGGCGGAGCCGCTAAGACTCCGCCGGCCGCACCGGTACCTGGATCTCCATCAGCGTCTCGTCGGGATCGCTGGTGAGGGTGACATCAATTTTGTAGAACTGAAAAATCATTCCATTCAGGACCCAGCCATGCTCCGCCATATATGTATGCAGGCGGGCAAAGGAGGGGTGGTACCGCTCCAGCTCGCCTCTGCGGTAATTCATACACAGGTAATCCCCCGGGGGTATCGTGCGCTTATGCTCGGACTCAATGGCGTCACGCTCCACAAAGATCATGGGGACGGCGGGAATATAATCGTCGCTGGGCTCCAGCAGGTGCCAGTCGCGTAGACGCCGATACGGTCGCTGGCCAGGATGGGGCCACCTCGTCCAGGTAGCGCTCCAGCCGGGTGAAGGCAAAGGCGTGCTCCCGGGAGCCGCCGGCAGGCTCTCCGAAGGTAATCATATACCGCTGGGGAAAGGCGCGGCAGAAGACCTTGTCCACCGGCGGGGGCGGGGTGATCTCACTCAGAAAGTGGAGCTTGCGGCGCAGAATTTCGCTGAGAAGCTGCTGTTTGCGGATCTCCTCCTCCAGCAGCTCCAACTGATGGAGGAGAAGCTGGTGGGATTTCCTCAAATTGCGGCCCGAAAAATAGTCGGTGATGTCGTGGATGGACATGCCAAGCTGCCGCAGTTCCTTGATGGTGCCAAGTTTTTCGTATTGGCGGATGGAATAGTAGCGGTAGCGGGTTTGGGGATCTACATAGTCCGGTGTGATCAGTCCAATACGGTCATAGTACCGAAGCGTTTCGCTGGTCACTTGCCGCAGCTTCGCAAGCTCTGTGATGGACAACAGATTTTCCTTGATGGGACTCACCCCCTGCGCGGATAAGACATTCTATCACAGGCGGCCGGACCTGTCAAAAGGCTCTTATATTAGTGAAATTAAATAAAAATAGCAAATAATTACTGTGAGAATAAAACAAAATGCTGCACGAGAGAGAAAGATGCATTGACTTTTGTGTAACACAAAGGTATATGCTCGTTACAGACGGAAAGAGCGGCCCCCCCTGGCCGCACTTTTTCCTCAGACTCAGCGCCTCACTGCGGCAATTCCACTTTGTTAAAACAGAGAACAAACGGAGGGCTTTATTATGCAGGAAAATAATATGTCCGTTTTTGGCACCGTGATCCGCAACGAAGAGATTGCCGATTTCATGCGCCTTCTGAATCTGGCGCGCGAAATCTTCAAGCAGGAGCTGACGGTGGTGGAGATCATGCCGGGCGGCCTGACCAACAAGAATTTCCGCGCGGTGACCGAAGACGGCACCCAGATTGCCATCCGCTTGGCCGGACAGGGTACCGCCAATTACATCAACCGCCCCGGCGAGAAGCACAACGCCAGCGAGATTGCCGGACTGGGCATTGCGCCGGGATCTATTACTACGATCCCAAGACGGGTTCACAAATTGTTGAGTACATTGATGCGCCCACCATGCACCCCGTGGACTTTCAGACCCGGGACGAGGTACTGGTCAAGGCGGGAGCGGTCATGCGCCGCTATCACGACAGCGGCCTGGAGTTCAAGACCTCCTTCGATCCCGTCGCCAAGATTGACGAGTACAAGGCCATCCTGGACGAGCACAGCTACGGGAAGCGCTACGAGGGCTGGGAGCGCATGGTGGAGGCGCTGGAGCGCATCCGCGCCGCCTACGCCAAGCAGCCGCCCCGCCGGGTGCCCTGCCACAACGACGCGCTGGCGGAGAACTTCATGCTCCAGGGCGAGCAGATGCGGGTCATCGACTGGGAGTACGGCGGCATGAACGACGGCTACTACGACATCGCCTGCGTCTGCGTGGAGAACCCCCTGGACGCCCGCTGTGAGGATGTGTTCTTCCGCGCCTACTGCGGCGGCGAACCCAGCGAGGAGGACAAGGCCCGCCTGCTGATCAACAAGTTCCTGGTGACCTCCCACTGGTCTACCTGGTCGCTGGTTCAGATCTGCTATGGCAAGGACGCGGACTTCTACTGGGAGTACGGCCGTACCCGTGCAGTCCAGGCCTGCTCCTTCCTGGACGACCCCAGCTTTTCCCGCAGCCTGACCCTGCTGGGCGGCTGACGGGCAGGAGGGGCAGCCCATGGAATTCATCGGAACGCTCATTACCTATCTCATGATGGCCTGCTGTGTCGTCGGCGGAATCTCCTACATTGTCAATGACCAGTCGGAGCTGGGTCGGGCCTTTCAGGACGGCCTGCACGCCATGGCGAGACATGTTCATCCCCATTTGCGGGCTGATGGCCTCCGGGTTCCCTTCCTGAAAGTCTTCATCTCCAAGGTGTTCGGGCCGGTATTCGCCCTCTTTGGCGGAGATCGGTGGTAGCCGCCGCGATCATCATGCCGCCGGACTGCGGTTCCTTCGCCCTGGCCCCGAGATCGGCCAGAGCGCGGATCTGTTCGGTGATCATCGCCATCGGCTTCATGTGCGCCTCCACCATCGCCTTCAACGTCCCCATCGGCCTGTCCATGCTGGACAAGGGGATCACAAATACCTGGCCCTGGGCACCATGAGCGGCTTTCTCTCCGTGCCCTTCGGCGTGTTCATCACCAGCGTCATCGTGATGTTTACCCACCCGGCCATCCGTTCCACCTTCTCCAGTGTGGGCGAGCCGGATCATGTGGTGATGCTGACCCTGGGGATGCTCCTGCGCAACATGATCCCCCTGGTGGTCATCTGCGTTCTGCTGGCCTTGGGGCTGAAGTTCTTCCCCAACGGGATGGTCAAGGGCTTCATGGTGTTTGGAAAGCTGATGACCGGCGCCCTCACCCTGGTGGTGGTGGCCTGCATCCTCCAGCACTACACCGGCCTGTTTACCGACATTCTGGGCATCGGCTGGGGCTTTGATCCGATCCTGGCCGACGAGGAGAACACCTTCCGGGCCGTGGAGCTGCTGGGCACCATCGCCATGATGCTCACCGGCGCCTTCCCCATGGTGACGCTGGTCCGCCGGTATCTGGGCAAGCCCCTGGAAAAGCTGGGCCGTCTGGCCGAGCTGGAGGCCAGCGGGAGCGTGGGCCTGGTGGCCTGCCTGCCCAACGGCCTGGCGATGTTCCCCTTTGTAAAGGAGATGCGCCCCGGGACAAGGTGGTGTGTATGGCCTTCCTGGCCTGCGGCGGATACAGCCTGGGGGACTTCCTGGCCTTCAACGTCAATTTCCAGCCCAATCTGCTGGTTCCCGTGTTTGTGGGGCAGATCTGCGGCGGCATCATCGGCATCCTGTTTGCAAAGCTCCTGGCGGTTCCGCAGGTGCGGGCGCTGGAGCGGGAGACGGCAGTGTGAGACACGCGGGGCGGGCCTTTTCGGCCCGCCCCGCGTGTTGTGGTTCTCCGTCTTGGGCAGCAGAAACGGGCATTCATCTGGATGCCAGCGTTCTCAAAATTCAATGCAATTCAGATATTGCAAAGTCTCGATGAACCAACCTGAAGCATGTCCGGGCCTTTGCGGGCCGCGCCGTCCCCAGCATGAAAATGCGGAAAGGGGAGCCGTCCTCCGGGCGGTAAAGATCAAAGCAAAAAGGACATCCTTACGGATGTCCTTTTCTGGTGGAGACGACAGAACTCGAATCTGTGACCCCTGCGTGTGAAGCATGAAAAACAAAACCCGGCTATTCATTGATACTTAATACTTTCTCCTGTTGAGCTTTTTGAATTTGCCCCGAAGTTTGCCCCGAAAAGGCATTTTCCACAGCTCCTATCAGCTCACCAGGTGTGTTGCCGACCACGTGGCTATAGATGCCGAGTGACCTTTATATCGCTGTGCCCGGCAAGATACTGTATCTTCTTGATGTCCATGCCGGACTGGCAAAGACGCGTGATATAAGTATGGCGAAGCAAGTGCGGAGTCACCTTGAAGTCCAGCGTCTGCTGGATTTGTGGGCCGCGCTTTTTAGCCTCTTTCTCAGGGGTGGCCGCTGAAGCTTTGACTGTGCCGCCCGATAATTGCTCATGAGATTACGTACAGTCTGGAGACTAGCATTTGAACCATTTTTGCGGGAACGACGAAGACGCTATTACTCTTGGACTTTGCAGCGCGGGGCGTCCGCCAGCTTGCTGGGCAGAGGAATGGTACGGTGAGCCGCTTTCGTTTTGAGCAGGGAGGGGAAGATACCCTTTCCACCGTCAAAGCGCACCGCGTTGTTTACGGTGAGGTGGGGGGCGGCGGCATTGAGGATCAAGTCGCTCCAGCGCAGGCCACAGATCTCCTCTCGCCGTAGGCCGGTGTAAAGGCCGATCAGCATGAAGAGATAAGCGCGGGTGCCCTTTGTGGCATCCTCCAGAGCGGCGCATTGCTCGGGTGTCAGCGGCACCTTCTCCTCGGTGGGGACACCACCCGCCTTTATTTTGGCACAGGGCGAACGGAAAATCAAGCCATTTTCCACCGCGCAGTCAAACCCCATGTTCATGACGACGCCCAGCACCTTGGTTTGGAGAGAGTTTGACTTTTTTAAGGCAAGGGCCGCCATGACACGCTGACAGTCCTCCGGGTTGACGGACCTTAGCCTATACCCTCCGATGATGGGGCAGATGTGGTTGTTGATGGCGTTCACATAGTCCCGTCGGCGAGAGTAAAAGCCCATCCTTCCGGTTCGTATACCACTGTGCAGAAGCTGGGCAACGGTCGTTTTGTCATCCAAGATGACCCCCATCCGCTGGGCAGTCTCCAGGTCGTAGAGCTTGGCCCGCAGTTCCTCTTTACTCTTGGCGCGAACGTCTTTGTAGGCACCGCTTTGCAGCTTGACCCGTTTACGGTAGTACCCGGTTTTTTCATCAAAATAAAACTCGGGGCGTCTTGCCATCTTGAATCCCTCCCACAAGTATGATAATATGAGAGGGTGATATGGGCCTGTCAACCTTATCACCCTCTATGTGAGCCGTCCTTGGTGTTGGTAGCACCGGGGCGGTTTCTTACAACATATTACATTGACAAACACCTTTGTTTTGTATATACTATAGCCAAGCTAACTCGTGAAGGATAAAAGCTGGGTTCCCGAATGGGGTAGGTGGCATCACCAAGAATCCCAAGCTCCTGGGGTTGGCGTCTTTTTTTTCTTTAGCTGCTCTTTGAGACTTCGGATAATATTTCTGGGGGGTCTTTTTTATTTCATCCGCAATAAAGTCGATGGCTTGAATCGAATAGCTATATGTCGGCGTGGCATTGACCCTAAATATGTAGCAAAATTTAGGGTTTTCTTTCATGGAGTAGTAAGTAGTAAATAAATTGAAGTGATACATATTGAAGGAGACCGCAGATCCATTGTATAGCAGTTGAACTTTAGCCCGTAAAAGCCAGAAACTATTTACCTCTTTTAGGCATTTTTAGCGGTATATTTAAAAGAGTCGTTTGGGTCTTTAAGTTCTTTAATTATTTGTATTTTTGCATCCGAATCATTCGCTATACCAAAGGTTTCTGTAGCCTTTCGCCTATCCTTTGTAAGGTAATGATAATGTTCGACACGGATAGCAAAATCGCTATTATTATGCAAAATTTCTGAATCAATTACTTTGCTTGTTGATAGTAATTTTTCTGAGATTTGCCCTGGGTATTTAGCCCTTATCTCTGCTTCGTTTAACCCACACATACTCACAGATAGCGCTAAAAAATTTTGCGGGACTACGGATGTCATATCTATCCCATGAAACTCAGACATTTTTTCCGTAAAATTAAATATACATGCTTGAAAAGGGGGATATATACCATCTCATATTCTTCCACGATAAAATGGTACTTGTATTCCGAAGCTCGACTATGCGCAATAGGTTTTTTGCGAATTGGGGCATGCTCATTTGTAAAAAACTATTTTAATACAATTTTCTAACGTAATAGTGCGATTTGGGTTATCCTTATAATAAATTTCATGTTCACCTAATGTATTGATGATGTGAGCCTTGAGCATAAGCTCCCAGGCGTTACAGATAAAAAGCTAAACCCCTCGACCCTGTATCGGATAGACGGTTTATTGTATACCTCAATAGCTAAAAGGAAAGCTTCTTTGGATTTATCAAGCAACTTCTCTGCAATAACAGAATTGGTAGCCATGTTTCCAGTCCCCTCCCTCTCTATTTTACTGCTCCTCCGCGGCAGGTTACTAAAATACAACTCTGTTGCAAGATTCCCATGCGTGTACCAGCAGACAGCTTTCCTCATAAATTCCTCAGTGACCCCAAAATGTTCAGCTAAATCCCACAGATCTGTATGTCCATCAGCCACGGCTTGATCAGATCATCAGCGGACAAGCGCAGTTCAATGGCTCGTTTATCCGCACGGTTCTCATGCTTTTTCGAATATCGCAGGTGGCATACTCATTATAGAAGGCCCCTGTATCACAATGCCCAATTTCATGCAGGCCCTTCACTAGTTCATCGGCATCGGACAAAAGGGTAAAGGGTCAATCGCAATAAAGCATTTGCAATCCGATACTCGCATAACAGATATACTTTCAAGCCCGTCGCAGTCTAAATTGTACCAATAAACATCATACCCCTGCTGTTCGGCATACTCGTACAGTTCAACTACATTATTTATTTTTTCGTTTTCTTGGGGCAAATTTTCGAACTGTCTAACGCGGTCGAGGACATCATCGTCTATCTCCCTTGTTCCCCACAAAGCAAATTTAATATCATCGTCGCTGACTTTGCGCTCACCCTCTTGGGTGGGCGCTTTTTGTTTCTTCTCCAGTCAGGAGGTAATCAGTGGTGACGCCGAAATAGTCGGCAAGAGATTGTACGGCATCTCCGTTAGGGATGGCTCCCGCTTTCCATTTGTTCAAGCGGTACGACTCAGCCCAGCAGTCTATACAGGCTCTTTGCTTAGAAACGCCCTTTTGCTTGCACAAATCTTCAAACCTATCAAAAACACGAAAAGCAACCTCCTAGTTTGGTTAAAACATAGAAAGCTACTGAAGTTGCTTTCTGCCATTGACAGGCAACCATGGTTATCGTATAATAAGCTCATGGGAGCAACTTAAGTCATCTTTCTGTTCTGTTTGTCGGCAACAACATAGTATCATGAAAGATAACCTAAGTCAACATCCTTATATCAAAAAGGCAACTTTCGTATTCTTCACTAAAAGGTGGACGGAATTGGGTGGAAATGAAGGGGGGTGAGGAGGGGGTACACGGTCAAAAATGGGTTTTCGGGAAGCCCACCCCACAGGTGGAAGTTCAGTGTCCTTTGAAATACCTTACCCCGATTGGTTGCAATTAGAAAAGTCAGATTTGTGGCGGAATCTTCTGGAAGTTCTTGAAGCCGCTCAAAGAGAACCAGACCGCTGATCGCCCCAAGTTCGGAAAGCTGGATGGGAAGCGGATATGATTTTTTCTACATCGGTTCCAATGATTTCTTTCTTTGCATCACGCCGGACTTCTTCATACAATAGTTGGGTTTGGGGTGCAGTCAATTATTTTCCTGTTCAGAAGGAGGGCGACCCTGGTAATAGCAATCGGGAGTCTGGATTTGTTTTCAAACATTATCCGCAAAAAGTAACGTCATTGAAGGACTTAATGTCAAGGATCGAAATATGCAATCGCTTTTCGGTTCCTGTGCCACGTACAAACCAATCCGAACAGTGACATAACAAAGCCAAGGACGCCTGCAATATCCACTAAGTCACTCAAAGAAAGATTGTGGATAAAAGAAATGAGTTGAATAAACATCTGAAACACCTCCTCGTGAGGCTATTCTACCAGAACAGAAAGAAGGTGACAATGGTATGCCTGCAAAGTGGACTGCTGACCTGCTGGGCGAGATGCACCTGGCCGGAGTCACAGCCAAGCAGCTTGCTGCTGAGGTCGGATGGAACCCCAAATATCTCAGCGTTGTGCTTAACGGACATAAGGAGCCGAAGGGTGCGGAGGAAAACTGAACGCAGCTCTTGGGAGACTTGTTTCTGATCAGCCAGAATACCACAGAGTAAGTCCAATAAAACCGGACAATAAAGCCCGCCCCTGACGGGGCGGGGCCGGGAAAGGAGGAAGTATAGGAATGGAGCAAAAGCACACTGCTTACTGCCCAGGAGATTGCCTCACGCTGGGGTATGTGTTCACACCGTTTACCGCCTGGCGTACAAGCGGGACGGGCTACCCGCCTACAAGGTGGGCGGTGCGTCCGCTTCAGGAAGAAGGAGGTCGCGGCATACCTGGAGAAGCAGACCGTGGAAACTGAACCGGCGGCAGGAATGAATCGGCAAATTCAGTACAAGCCCGGGATGAAGGTGGTGAGTTTATGAGGAGTGAGTCCCGCAACGAGCGCCGCCGGGCACGCCGGGAAGCTGTGAGCGCGGTAGTGTTTACCGCCTGCATTATCCTCTGCTGTGGCTTGCCAACTGGCTGGAGGTGTGGCTGTGCGCTATCTGATAACGAGCATTGCGTCGCTGTGCCTGTTGCTGTTGCTGGTGGTCCTGGTAGGAGGAATCAGCGCCCCAGAGCAAGCCGGCCGCAGAGTCACCGGCGCGCCTGTACCGAGCCAGAATCCGGGTATCTTCACCATCCCAGCCCCCCGATGGCCTGGAGGAGCTGGACGGCTTGTGGGTTGCGATCCCAATAAACTGATGAAGGAGATGAAAACCATGGAGGATCTGTACCAGAAGAAATCGATTCTACAGATGGCCGGGGGGCCATTCAGGAGCGGGCCGACTACGAGATCACCAAAATCCTGGACAATATCCTGGACCCCAACACCTCGGCCACCGCGGCCCGGAAGCTGACGCTCACCCTGACCCACAAGCCGGACGACACCCGGCAGAACATCGCCGTAGGCGTGGTAGCCAAGAGCACCCTGGCGGCTGCAATCCCGTTACCCATCGCTGTACGTGGCAGACCAGGACACCATTGTGGAGATGGTTCCACAGCTGCCTGGACAGATTGATATGGACGGGAGTTGAGGAGGACGCGGCCCCCCGGTTCTGAAGCTCGTAAAAAGCTATGTAAGGAGGAAGCCATCATGTTGAAAGAAGCCATTCAGCACATCCAGGAGACCGCCAACAAGCCCTTTATCCAGGAAATTGACGGGAACACCTACATCATCGACCGCGAGGGCCAGTACGAGCAGGTCAAGCCGGAGCTGGATTACCCGTCGGGCTGATCCTGACCAGCCTGGACGCCCTGGTAAAGCTGGTCAAGACTGAGGCGTCGGAGCTGGACGCGCCGCTGTACATCACCATTCCGGATCATCTGACTGCCGTCTGCTTTGGCCAGCCGGACAGTGAGCTGCGCTTCAGCCGCGTGAACTACTACCGGGCCAAGGCCACTGACGTACCCGGCTGGCAGTCTGATGTGAAGATGGGCTTTGAGGAGATGCAGATCGCCCTGCGCACCCGCTTCCAGGAGACCTCTGACTCCCACTACGCCATGAAGCTGCTGTCCGACATCACCACCGGCGGCAAGATTACTTTCAACGACAACGGTATCGCCACCAGTGTTGTGACCCAGAAGGGGTGGCGCTCAGGCCAACGAAGCCATCCGGCCCCATTGTCGGCTCAAGCCCTATCGCACCTTCCAGGAGGTGGAGCAGCCGAGTCCCCCTTCCTGATCCGGGTCAGCGAGCGGGGCATCAGTTTCACCGGGCCAACGGCGGCATGTGGAAGCTGACCGCCCGGGAGACCATCAAAGTTTCTGGAGAAGCGGCTCAGCAGGAGGGTCAGCAGGGCTCCGTTGTCATGCCCTGTGAGCAAAAAAGCCCCGGCCGGGTCTGCACCCGGCCGGGGGTGGAAACATCGCCCCAAGAACTACAACCCCATTTTAACAGGGCAAAGAGTTGTCAAATGAGAACCACTAAAATCATCATCAAAAATTTGTTTGGCATCAAGGCCACCCTGGACGGACGCTCGGTGGAGCTGTCCGGCCCAAAAGAACGTAAGCAAGACCTCCGTGTTGGACGCCATCCGCTTCGCTCTGACCAACAAGAGCGACCGGGATTATGTGATCCACCAGGGCGCTGAGGGGCGAGATCCTCATTGAGACGGACACCGGGCTGCAGATTGACCGGAAGGCCCGCTCTGAAAGGCAGTGTGGTCAAGGTTCGGGACGGTTCCATGGTGCAGACCCGGCCGGCGGAGTTCCTGGCACAGATCTTTTACTCCTACAGCTGGATCCGGTGAAGTTTACCCAGCTATCCCGCCAGGGAAAAGAACCGTGAGATCCTCTCACTGATCGAGTTTCCCTGGGATATGAACTGGATTTCCGGAGCAGTTTGGCGAGATTCCGGCCGGGGTGGACTACTCCCAGCATATTCTTCAGGTGCTCAACGACATCAGGCCGAGAACGGGAACTACTTTCCAGAGCCGCCAGGCCCTGAACCGGGATATCCGCAACAAGCAGGCCTTTATCGCGGATATCGCCAAGGATATTCCCCCAACTACGATTTCGACCGCTGGAACGACTACCCGATGGCGGAGGTACCGGGAGCTGGAGCAGCGCCGGGCAAAACGCCAGGATTGAGCGGGCCAAGGCTTTCCTGAGCAGCCAGCAGGACAAGCTGCGGGGCCTGCAGGGGGCATGACATGGCGGTGGCTGCGGCAGACCGGGAGATTGCCGCCGAACAGGAGAAGCTGATGGCCGAGATCTCTCGTATGGAGGCTCAGATCCAGGCAGCCCGGGAGAAACTCGCCGGGCTGGATCAGAGGCGCCAGGATCGGGTGGCGGCCATCGATGCGGATCTCGCCGCCCGGCGGGCCAAGCTGGATGCCGACCTGGAGGTGGCTGCCCGGTATGCGGACACGCCCATGCAGGACATAGCAGAGCTGGCCGCGGACATCGAAATATACCGCCGAAGCTATGCGCAAGCACCTCAATGAAGTACCAGCGTATGGTGGCGGCCATGCAGGGCGAGGTGGAGCAGCTGGCGGCCAAGTCCGAGGAGAGCTGACCCGCAAGATTGAGCTGGCCCGGGATCTGCCCGGGCAGAAGACGGCCTCCATTCCCATCAAGGGCCTCACGGTGGAGAACGGCGTTCCACTCATCCATGCGCCTGCCCATCAGCAATCTGTCCGACGGGGAGCTGCTGGAGCTGTGTGGACATCACGGTCAGCAAGCCCGGCCAGCTGGGCATCATCCTGGTGGACGGCGCCGAGGCGGCTGGACGACAAAACCGATCGGCCCTGTAATCATCAGCGGTGCAAGGAAAAAGGCCTGCAGCTCATCGCTACCCAGGTGAGCGACTCCCCGGGCTGGAGGTGGTGGCCCCATGACCCCCGCCGAAGAATGATGGCTGAGCGGAAGCGGATTGACAGTCGGGGCCTGCTATGTTGCCCCTTTCCGGATGGCAAAACTGATGGAAGCAGCCGGAAAAATTATGAACATCATGGTCAAGGCAGATACGAATATCTGCTATGAGGAGTGCAACATCATCTTGGCGCTGGTAGCGGCCGGGATCTCATGTGTAACGGAAGGAGAGGATGACGATGATGCCGAAGGATAGGCTCCGCCAGCTCACTGGAGAGGAGCGGCTGGGTCAGGAGCGGGAGTCCGAGTATCTGGGGCGGAGGACATTGACGACGGTGTGGAGCCGGTGCTGACCATCTCCGGGCTGTGGAACGGCATGGTGACCCTCCAGCGGGGGTAAGAGAGAAGAAGGACGTGCTCACCTTCGAGGAGCAGGTGCCAGCATTCTCAGGTGCGGCCCCTGATCGTCAACTCTACCAACCGCAAGGCCCTGCAGGAAGCTGTATCGGGGACGCCAAGGCCGCCACGCTGGTGGGCAAGCGCATCCAGCTCTACATCGACCCAAGGTGAGTGATCCCCAGGACGGGGGTACACCGACGGCATCCGCATCCGGCCTCATGTGCCCCGCAGTATGGCCCCGCCCCGGTTCCGCCCTGTACCGACTGCGGGCAAGGAAATTAAGCTCGGCCGAGGGCAAGAACGCTATGGCTGGCCGCATATACCAAAAACACTATGGTGCGCCGCTGTGCGCCGCTTGCGCCCAGAAGCGCAAGGAGGCCGCGCAGGCCGCCCGGAGGAGGGAGCAGCCGCTATGATTCTGACAGCTGAAAACTATTACAGCCAGGAGGCCAACCTGGCCTATATGTCCGCATCCCAATTCAAGGCCTTCGACCGCTGAGGCGGCGGCGCTGGCGGAGCTGGGGGAGTATATCCCCGGCCTCCACGGCCTTGTTGGTGGGCGGCTATGTGGATGCCTGGTTCTCTGGTGAGCTGCCCCTGTTTCAGGGGCAGCACCCGGGAGATCTTCAAGCGGGACGGCACCTTGAAGAGTGAGTACATCAAGGCCCAGAGCATTATCGCAAAGATGGAGGATGACGGACTCTTCTCTCTGCTGATGGGCGGGCGCAAGCAGTACATCGTGGTCGGAGAGATCCAGCGGCATCCCGTTTCGGTAAGCTGGACAGCCTCCTCGGTGCGCGGAGTGCATGGATATCATCCGATTTTATCCGGAGACGCCCGGCCGTACTGGGGAGATCCCCAGGGGCGCCATTGTAGATCAGAAGTGCATGAAGGACATGAAGCCCGTGTGGAGCGAGGAGGAGCACTGCAAACTACCCTTTGTGGAGGCATACGGATACGACATCCAGGGGAGCAATCTACCGGGCCCTGGAGGGGGCATCAGCTCCCTTTATCCTGGCGGTCGGAACCAAAGAAGAGGAACCGGACATCAGGGACTCTGTATATCTCGGACGCGGATCTGACCTCTGCCCTCTATCAGGTGGAGGATCGGGCGCCCAGGTACCAGGCCATCAAGGAGGGCCGGGAAACCGCCCGGCGCTGTGGGCGCTGCGCCTACTGCCGGGCGACCCGCAAGCTGACCGGCATCATCAATTACAGGGATCTGGTCGAGGATGATGGATGATCTTGCGTCCGAGATTAAGCGTCTGCTCCCGGCACCGGTGGTGTTTTCTGCCTATGGCCTTCCCTTAAACCGGAGCGGCTTTGTACAGTGCCCCTTCCACCAGGGAGATCGTCACGCCAGTCTGAAGGTCTATTCCGAAAATAAGACTGGCTGGCACTGCTTCGGTTGCGGCGCCGGCGGCACGGTGATCGACTTCGTCATGCGTTACTTCGGGGTAGACTTCCGGGAAGCCTGCAGCCGCCTCAACGAGGATTTTCATCTTGGCCTGACTGACCGTAAACCGACCCGGGCGGGCTGTCTGCCCGGTTTCAGGCTAGGCAGGCGGAGGAGGAGCGGAAGCGGGCGGAGGCTGCGGCATACTACCGGGCGGTGGAGGAGCATCGCCGCCTGCTGGAGACCGTCAAGGCGCTGGAACCGGCCAGAGACGCCGCGGACTGCATTCACCCTCTGTATGCCGACGCGGTAAAGCGGCTGCCATATTTGGAGTGGTGGCTGGAAGAACATATTGAAATGGGTAGGTAATTGCATGGGAGACTGGACGTACAAAACAGAAGATTTCTGACGCCGGCTCCCCTATGAGGCGCTCTATCAATTCCACGACCGGCCCTTCCTGCACGAGACAAAGCTGCAGGAGCTGGCTGTATACGCGGTCAATCAGGGCTTCCGAGGCTTCAAGTCCATGTATAAGAAATACATCGAGAGCTTGAAGGCCCAGGCCGGAACGGTCTATGTGGACAACGTGACCAGCTTTACAGGCCAGCCCCTGGAACTCAATGCGGGGACTGGGACGCCACCGATCTGGGGGTCTGCCGCCGAAGCGGCTTCGTGGACAGGTGGCCTGTCCTCACCCTATCATGCCGGTGGAGCGCCTGGTCAACATCGACACCGGAGGAGAAACTCAAACTGGCCTTCCGGAAGGGAGCCGTCTGGCGGCGGCTCATCGTCAGCAAGACGGTGCTGGCCAACGCCAACCGAGTGACCGAACTGGTCCGGCAGCGGAATTGCCGTTACCAGCCAGAACGCCAGGGCCTTCGTGCAGTACATATCCGACCTGGAAAACCTGAACTACGACACCATACCGGAGCGGAAGTGCATCGGACGGCTGGGCTATATCCGGGATGAGGATTCTCCTTGTAGACGGGCTACGATCTTTGACGGCGACGCCAATTTTAAAGCGCTGTTCGCCACCGTACGCTCCCACGGGGAGGAAGAGAAATGGCTGGACATGGCTCGGGAAGTACGCGGCATGTCCACCACTGCCTCATCATCCTGGCGGCTTCCTTCGCCTCAGTGCTGCTAGAGCCGCTCAACTGCCTGCCCTTCTTCGTCCACCTGTGGGGTGGGATTCCGGCACCGGCAAAACGGTGGCGCTTATGGTGGCCGCCAGCGTATGGGGCGACCCGGCGGTGGCAGCTATATCAAGACCTTCGACGGCACGGTGGTGGGCCAAAGACGGCGGCCTTCTCAACAATCTGCCGCTCTGTCTGGATGAATTGCAGCTGGCCAAAGGACTCCAGAGGGCGAAGAACTAACTTTGACGTGTATAAGCTGGCGCAGGGCGTGGGACGCACCGGGTAACCGTGCCTTAAGCGGAGTAGACCTGACGCACCCACTTGGCGCAACTGCATACTGACCACAGGCGAGTCTCCCTTGACTGGGACGGCCAGCGGCCGGCTGTGAATCGGGTCATCGATATTGAGTGCAAGTCCTCCAACGTGGTCATACGGGACGGCATGCGGATCTCCGGCCTGGCAAAGCGCAACTACGGCTTCGCGGCCGCCGGTTCGTGGAGGAGCTGTATCGGCCCGGCGTCATCCAGAAGGTGGATGAGCGATACCGGGATCTGTTCCGGGCCTTGTCTGACCGGGATACCACTGAGAAGCAGGCCATGGCGGCGGCCGCCATCATCTGCGCGGACGAGCTGGCCTGCGCCTGGATTTTCGGCGGGTCACAGCGGCCTTTGACTGTGGAGCAGATTTCGGGTTCCTGGCTTCCAAGGCCGCCGTGAGTGCCGGAGACCGGGGCTACAAGTACCTCTGCGACTGGGTTACGCAAAACAGCAACCGGCTCTGTACCAGGGCGGAGAACCCGAACCAGGAGGTTCTGGGCGCCCTGGACGACCGGCACGCCTACATCATCCGGTCTGTATTTGAGCGCATCCTACAGGATGCCGGATACTCCACGGCTGCCATGATTTCATACTTGAAGGAGAGTCATTTGATCATCACCCGGGGCGCAACAACACCCGGGGCAAGCGCATCAACGGCATCCCGACCGAGTGTTTCTGCCTGGTACTCCCGCCTGTGGATCTGGACGACGAAGATGCGCTGGACGAACTGCCGCTGTGAGGGACATGTGGGAGCCCGTGGGACAGCGTGTCCACACCCGCAAACCGTTGCGGCACTAAGGTTTGAACCGTATTAAAAATAGGGTGTGGGACTGTGGGACAAAAAAACACAGCCCTATAAAGGGAGTTTTTTGTGTGGATAGAATTGCCAGTAAAAACGCCGTGGGAAATTTGCGATTTTATGTCCCACAGTCCCACGGTTACACCAAAGCCTTGCGGCTCTAAGAACTGAACCGTGGGACACACTGTGTCCCACACCGTCCCCACAGTCCCACGAGCAGGAGGGAATATGGAACTAAGACCATACCAAAGAGTGCATTGAAACCATTGAGGCCCAGGCGCCCGGGGCATATCTGGCCCAGATGGCCACCGGGCTTGGGAAGACGGTGACTTTTGCAAACATCCCGCGTCACGGGGAACGGATGCTGATCCTCTCCCACCGGGAGGAGCTGGTGGAGCAGCCTCGAAAATATTTCGACTGCTCCTACGGTATTGAGAGAGCGTCCAGCCGCAGCCACGGGGAGGAGGTCGTCTCCGCCAGTGTGCAGAGCCTGGTACGCTTACTTGACCGCCTGCCGGATGACTTCCGTCTCATCATCTGCGACGGGCTCACCACGCGGCGGCCAGAACCACCGGGCTATATTCTCCGGACTATTTCGCCCAGAAAGCTCATCGGCTTTTACAGCCACACCCAATCGGGGGAGACAAGGTGCGCTTTGGACACCGTGTTCCAGGACATCATCTTCCAGCGCGATCTCCGCTGGGGCATCCAAAATGGATACCTGTGTGCATCCATTGCTTCTACGTGGGTGTGGACACGGGACCTGTCCGCCGTCCACACCAGGCACGACTATGCGGCGAGCTGGACGAGGCCATGGAGGGAACGGCGGACGCCATTGCTCAAGCATATCAGGAAATGGCGGTGGGCGCAACCTGATTTTCAGCGGTGTCTGTCAACCAGGCCTGCTTAAGATCGCCGGCAGGACCGCGGTGGTGTCACCGAGACGAAGCGACCGCCGCCATTATCCAGGCGTTCACCGCCGAAGGAGATCCCCGTACCGTCAACTCGCATGGTTTTCTACGGAAGCGTACCGATATCGGGTGGAGACGGTGATCGTGGCCAGGCCCACCCAGAGTTTCGAGGCCTTGTACGCCCAGATGGTGGGGCGGGATTACGGCTTTATCCGGGCAAGGGAGCGGCTGGAGTTGATCGACTGTGTTGGTATCACCGGCCGGGCGTCCCTCTGCAGGCGCCATCCCTGTTGGGCACGACATGGAAGTTGTTCCGGCCCGCAAACTGGAGAAGATCGAGGATGCTCTCGAACTGCCTGACCGGGTCGCGGCTGCCACCGATACCCCGGAGAGCTGGGATCAAAAAATATTTGGTAGATCTGTGTTAGGAGCAGAAGTACCAGCTCCACGATGTCAACTGGTTCAAAATGCCCGATGGGTCAATGGTGTGCAGCCTGAAGGATCGGGGAGACGATCACAATCCCTTGCCCGGACGCCATGGGTATGGTGACAATGCCAAACGGGGGAGCGGATGAAGATGCAAAAGCCTTTGATCTGCCCTCTTTCCAGGTGCGGCTGGATCCGCGACTACCAGGATCGCGCCACCTATGGACTGAGGCTGTCCGCTGCTGGGGGAGTTCGCCACGCCCAAGCAGCTGGAGATCATCCGCAGGCGGTGCAAGGGATTCGACGCGACTGCCTGCCTGACCAAGGGCGACGCCAGCCAGATTATGAACCGGCTCTTTCAACGGCCCTGAAAGGAGAAGGGAGGAAGAGCGCGTAATGGCGGTGCATGAATCCAGCATCAAGAAGCGGGTGATCAAGTGGGAGCCAGCAGCCCAGCATCCGGTCTAAGGCCGGAGCTGGCCTCCTGCTGCATCATGTCAAAAATGAGACCCAGGGCGGCGCCCGCCAGGTGGCTATGGACAAGGCCATGGCGTGAAGAAGGCGTCCCTGATCTCGTCTGCCGGGTGCCTCGGGGAACGTATCATGGCCTATACATAGAGATGAAATGACGTCGGGCCGGGCATCCCAAGAACAGAAATGGGGGGGGAGCGCCTGACGGGAGCAGGGGATACCGATGGGAGGTATGTCGGATGGAAGAGCGCAGGGCAGACACTGAGGGGTATCTGAGCTGAAAAGCGAGCCATGCGGGGGGATATGATGCCGGATGGCCTCTGTCGCTGGCGGAGCAGGAGTTGTTCCAGGGACTATCCTATCTGTACGCCAGATACCACCTGAAAGTTATCGACCGTGCCACCGGGAGCCGGGAGAGCAGGGGCAGGCTGAAGCATACTCGCGCCTTTGCCCTGCGGCGGAAGAGTTCCGAGGAGTTCGAGAGATTGCTGGCAGAGCAGAGGTCAACCATACTGCAAACGACTGAGACGGCGATAACCCGATATCGGAAGCTGAACGAACGCTGAGGCCGCAGACGCGCTGGCTGACGCGGGTGGATGGGGTGCCGATATGATCGCAGAGACCCTAGGGCATCAGCGGGAGCGCTGGAAAGCAGTCTGGCGAGGAATCGAACGATGTACGATAAGACGCGCGCGCGCTCTGGGCGAAAGTGACCTACGAGGCGGCCAAGCGGCCGACGGAGGCGGGGTGCTGTCATGTGTCCGTCGGCAAAAGCGACATGTACGTAGAGTAATGATTTGGCGGCCTGAATTTCTTCAAGTGCAAAGTATAAGAAATGGTTTTGAACGACTACTACAACACCTACGTAAAAATGAGGCAATTACTGCCTGAACACCATGCTTCGATTCTGAGCTGCCATGGAGGTATACTGCCGCCCGCCGGAGGTATCGCCATGAGACACCAATATACCTGCGCAGAGGCTAGAACTATCACTCCAGGAGACCGCAATTCATCGAGGGGGAGCAGGGATAAGCCCAGCCCAATGTAAAGTGGCCTGGAGGACGCAGAGGGGCGGGGATGGATTTATACTGCAAGCATATCAAACCGTTTAGCCTCGGATCTGTACGGCCAATACTGGGATGGCCTTTGGATGGGCCGCCGGAGAGGAAGGAGAACGCATGAAAACGATTTGCATTACTTGCAAAAATGACTGCAATAACGCCGGTACAACGGCCAGAATTTTTGGTGCCCTCAGTACAAAAACCGGGACGAATTTTGTCCAACGCCGACCGCATCCGGACCATGGGCGACGCAGATTTGGCGAGATGGCTTGAATACGAGGGTGGAGGAGCCTGTGCAGAGGTTTATGGGTGGCTGGCGTGGCTCCAGCAGCCAGCGGAGGAGGGCGAGCATGAGCAGACCCAAATATCCGTGGTGGGGCTATGTCCGGGAAATCCTTCGGCGGTACCCCTGACTACACAACAGAAGCCGAAGCCGCGGCGGTTACATCTGCGATAGCACAGACGGGGCAGATGCCAGACGGCCAGCGCCGGCTTTCCGTGATTGGTATGGTGTTCTTCCGCAAGACCCACACACTTCAGGGAGCGGCGCTAGAGGTGCCATGCGGGTACGAGACCGCGAAGCGGGTGGCAACGGTCAGTTCCTGATGTTGGTAGCGCAGAAACGCGGGTTACTGGACTAAAAGAATAACCACAAAAGCCAAACACCTGATGTAGGATGGAGACGTGGAGGTATACCTCTGCGCCTCCTTTTCTACCGCCCGGCACCGAGGCGGTAATATCGGGCCCCTACGCTGCTGCTTACTGCACGAGGTAGGCGGTGGCACCAAGAATTGACCGAGAGGTGGTGACATGCCGAATGAACAGAATCTTATACCGATGGATCAGCGAAGCCAGAGCGAAGCGAGAGAACTCGGGCGTGAAGGTGGTCGTGCATCCGGCGCGTCACGGCGGCGAAAGCGTAGCCTGAGAGAAGCGGCAGACCTGTACCTCTCTCCCGGTGGCGGACAAGCGGGCATGGAACAAGCTGGCCCGTGACGGCGTAGAACCGGAGGATGGATAACCAGATGGCGGTGATTGCGGGCCTGACCCTAAAGGCGGCCAAAGGGCGACGCGAAGGCGGCAAAGGTGCTGTTTGACTTGTTGGGAGAGCAGGGGCGGGCGCCATGGGTATGCAGGACATGGACGACGATCCGATCACCGCGTCGCTGAAGGAGGAGATGGGAAATGGGCTTCTCTGAAAAGCAGAGGGAGATTCTGCGTTTCCCATACCGGGACTATGACGCGCTGATCTGTGACGGGGCGGTGCGGTCGGGAAAACCTCAGTCATGTCGTTGTCCTTCTTCCTGTGGGCAATGGGACGTTTCAACGGCTGCGCGTTTGCACTCTGTGGGAAGTCGGTAGGAGCGGTGGAGCGCAACATTGTGACGCCGCTTCTGGCGGTGCAGTATTTGCGGCAGAACTTCACCATTTCCTACAGCCGCTCCGGCCATGTAATTACGGCCCGGCGTGGGGTGCGGGAGAACCGCTTCTACCTGTTCGGCGGCAAGGACGAGAGCTCTACACGCTGATTCAGGGTATCACCCCTGGCGGGGGTTTTGCTGGACGAGGTGGCCCTGATGCCCCGCTCTTTTTGTGGAACAGGCCATGGCCCGGTGCTCCGTGACAGGGGCAAAGCTATGGTTCAACTGCAACCCGGAGGGGCCGCAGCACTGGTTCCGGCAGGAGTGGATTCTAAAGGCGGAGGAGCACAAGGCCTCCATCTGCACTTCACCATGGAGGACAACCCGGCGCTGGACGAGGCCACCGGGCCAGATACCGGAGCATGTATGCCGGGGTGTTCTACCAGCGGTACATTCTGGGCCTGTGGGTCATGTCGGAGGGCTTATCTACGACATGTTTGACCAGACAGAGAATGTCTACCGGACGCAGGAACGCCCGGTGGATCTGGAATGGGTTTCCCAGAGAACCGTGGCCTGTGACTACGGTACCGCCAACCCTACGGTGTTTCTGGACATCTATGACCACGATGGAGTGATCCGGGTGGACAGGGAGTACCGCTGGGACAGCCGGAAGGAATAAGCAGAAGACCGACCAGGAGTATGCCGACGACCTTCTGGACTTTCTGGGCAGGGAATGGTGCGCGGTGATCGTAGATCCTCGGCGGCCTCGTTTATCGAGGAACTGAGGCGGCGGGGGTGTATGTCATCCCTGCGGAAAATGAGGTGCTGGATGGCATACGCAAGACCGGAAGCCTGTTTCACCGCAGAAAAATTCTGGTCAGTGAAGCCTGTGCCGGCCTGCTGGACGAACTGGGCACCTATTTGTGGGACGAGAAGGCGGGCCAGCGGGGGATGAGAAGCCCCTGAAGGAGCGGGACCACGGGCCGGACGCCCTGCGCTATTACATCAATTCACTGCCGGACTGGAGGTTCGAGTAAGTGTCCAGACGCAATAAAAGCCGCCCCAGGGGCGCACAACCAAATACCGAGGCGGTGAGCGTACAAGACGCATTTTCCAACCCGCTGTTCCGGCTGGGCTATGGCTCCCCAGTCGCCGCTGGAGGCCACAGAGTATCCGCTGACCCGGATGACGGACAACTATGCCCTGCTCAACTCCCTCTACCGGGACAACTGGGTAGTACAGAACGTGGTGGGCATCATCCCGGACGACATGACAAAGAAGTGGTTCGCTCCCGCCGGAGCGGTGGGGCCGGAGCACCTGGAAGGAACTGGATCGCGTTCAGCGCGTGACGGCGCTCCGGGAGCGGGTCAACGAGGGACTGCGGTGGGGGGCAGGCTGTACGGAGGCGCCGCCGGACTTATCATGATCCGCGGACAGGAGGGGATGCTGGGCCAGCCACTGGAGCTGGAGAGCATTTACCCCGGTACCTTCCAAGGGCTTTACATACTCGACCGCTGGCAGGGCGTGGTACCCGGTATGGAACTGGTATTCGAGGGCGGAGAGCCGGTGCCCGCCTATTACTCCATCACCGACGCCAGGGGGAACACGGTGGCGAAGGTGCACCACTCAAGGCTGGTGCGGTTCACCGGCCGCGACCTGCCCTTCCTGGAGCGGGTGGCGGAGCTGTACTGGGGAGAGTCCGAGGTGGAGGCCCTATACAATGATGTGGTTAAGCATGACAACGTGGCCGCCAACATGGCCGCGCTCACCTTCCGGGCCAACGTGGACACCATGGAGGTGCAGAACCTGGACCAGCTCTTTTCCGTTACGTCCGGGGAGCAGCAGAGGCGGTTCTGGAACGTGATGCAGGCCCAAAGCGTGATGAAGTCCAATTTCGGCATGCAGTTGGTCAACCGGGGCGACCAGATTAAGAATACCCAGTACACCTTCACCGGGCTCCAGGAGGTCTACGACTCCATGTGCCTCGACCTGTCCGGCGCGTCCCGGATTCCGGTGACAAGCTGTTCGGACGCTCCCCGGCGGGGATGAACGCCACCGGGGAGAGCGACCTTCGGAACTACTATGACTACGTGGACACGCTGCGGGAGGCCAAGCTTCGGCCCATTTCTGGAAAAGCTGCTGCCGGTCCTGGCCATGTCAGCCTGGGGGCGGTACCCGACGGGCTGGACATCACTTTTCCCGCCCCCTGTGGACGCCCACGGCGGCCGAGGTGGCGGAGATCGCGCTGAAAAAGGCCCAGGCCATCCGGGATACCTTTCAGGCGGGCCTGTTCCGGGCGGACACGGCTCAGAGGAGCTCAAGAAGCTGGCGGACGAGACCGGGATGTTTGACAGTATTTCCGAAGAGGAGATCGCGGCCAACGCCGGGAAAACCTACCAGGATGTGACCGCCCTGCGCGACCCGCTGGCTGGGATGGGGTATGGAGGAGAGGTATCTGCCCCTTTTGAGTCAATTGCACAGGACGCGGCAGTGATGGATTATCCTGGTCAGCCGAGAGAGAAAAACGGCCGTTTTTCCGAAGGAAAAATGTTGACTGAGGGAATCAAAAGTGGTAAGATTCCCCTCCTGGACAGAACCGTTGGAAGAAACCAAACTGTAACAGCAATGGGACAGGACGGCTCTATGGAACGGTATAAGCTGGCGCCGGGCAGTAAAATTACAGATGCGTACATCTTTGCGGGCGGGCCTGGACAGAAGCCAATAAGTGTAGCTCATTTTGGAGGGCAAAACAGGAATCCCAGCGTCACAGTGGAGGAAGGCACAAGGGCACGGAGTTGTGCTTAATGCTGGGGCCCAAAGGGAGCTGTTCTCCATTGGTTCGAGGCAAATGGAGAGATGTATAGCGTAAAAAGTGGTGAAATGGGAATGAAAGTCAGGTTTCTTGGCGAGAGCGACCCGCTTATGCTCATGCATGGAAAGGTATATGATGTGACAGCGGTAGAGAACGGATGGTACAGAATTGTAGACGAGGACAGCGAAGAGAATCCTTATGAGGACATCCCAAGCGGGTATCTCTATCCGCCGGAATTGTTCGAAATTGTGGAGGAATAAATGCCGTCACTGAACCGCACCCCCAATGAAAAGGAGCTAGAAAAGCTAGTCTCCATCTATCTAAGAGCGGAGACCGCCATCATCAACGAGATCGGGCGGCTTCGCTCCCAGGGCCTGGTGGATTACCACGCTGTGGCCGCCCTGGAGCGGGTGCAGGCCATCCTCCGGCAGATGGAATCAGACTGCTGGGAATACGTCCCAAAGATGATTGAAAAGCAGTTCTATGTCCGGGTGCCAGAGGCCCGGAAGGCCCTGGAGGTGCCGGAGACGGCGGCCAAGCACGCCGCAGGCTACGCCAACGCGGCCGTGCTCACGGGTGAGCAGCACGCCATTGTGGACCGGCTGGCGGCAAACTTGATGGGGAGATAACCGACGCCTCCATGACTGTGATGGCTACCCTGCAATCCGCCCTGTTTGGCCGTGTGGAGCCGGATGTATACCGCCGGGTGGGGCTGGAACAGGTGGCGGCGCAGCAGGCCGCAGGACGCGGCGTGAACGCCTCAGTGCCCGCCTTTGTGCAGGCGCTCCGGCGGGAGGGCGTCCGGGCCTTTACTGACAAGGCGGGGCGGGACTGGAGCCTGCATACCTACTGCACGATGGTCTCCCGCACCACCTCCAGGCAGGCGGAGGTGTTGGCGGTGCTCACCGCGGACCCGGAGCACGACCTATACATGATATCCAGCCACGGCACTACCTGCGCCCTGTGCGCACCCTATGAGGGCCGGGTGTACTCCCGCAGCGGCACAGACCCGGACTTCCCGCCCCTGGCGGCGGCGTTCGGGAAGGTAGACCCGGCAGGGCCGGACACACTGGCAAACACCTGGCTGAATATACACCCCAACTGCCTCCATGTGCTGCTGCCCTGGACGGCGGCGGGCCGGACAGATGAGGAGATCAAAAAATAAAGGATTTCTCACCCCCGCAAGAACCCGTTCAGCCGAGACCCGCGGTCGGAGAGCCAGATTGCGGCTTACCGCAAAAAGAGCGGGCCCGGGCCCAATGGCTGGCGGATTACCGCCAGTGGGAGCGCTACCGGGTGACGCTGGGGACCGGGTGCCGGGAGATTTGAGACCTTCCTGCATCAGAAGCGGGAGGACGGAGAGCGGTACCGTCTGTGGCGATTGGATTACCGCAGGAGGGCCGAGCTTTTAGAGCATCCAGAGCGGGCACTTCCCGGAGCAGACAAAGCCAGCGCCGCAGACGCCAAATTTACAGGGTATTTTTTTAACCCGGAAAGCAGAGACGGGTATCCAAAGGGGGATGCATTTTCGTCCCGCTTAGGCTATAATAAAGACAACTGGGAAAAGATGCGGGAAGAAATTCTGGATGCAGCAACAAGGTATCCCTCTGTACTCAAACGGGAGGATGTTCATGGAAGGCGTTATGAACAGTTGGTTTGTCCTGTATGGACGTAAAGGAAGCCCTGCGAATGTACTGCTTGCCTGGAATGTCAGACCGGATGGAACAACCCACTTTGTAACAGCTCATATGGAGAAGATATAAATGGCAAAATATCAGCAATATGAATCTGTTTTACTTAAGGATGGCCGGATCGCCACAATTGTGGAGGTCTATGAGCCGGGAGCCTATGATGCCGATATTGGGGATTCTCCCGAAGATTGGGCGACGGTTTATGGTATCACAGATGATGAGATTGAGCGGAAAGCGACCGAACAGGAGATGGATAGGAAGTACCGGGAATCCATGCGGCAGCTAAGGGAACAGGGAATTTTGGAGTGAAGGAAAATGACAGAGCAAGTGATACGGGCCATTGAGGCCGCGCTCAAGCGTGGACTGCGGGTGGAGTTGCTGCTGGACAAGGATGGAACCATCAAGGTGCAGACGGTATCCCGCAAGAAACTGAATATTGTTCCCACGCCCTGAATGGTGGGCGGGAAGAGCTGAATGGAGCTGACAGGAGAAATCCTGCGGCTCCTTTTTATTTGCAAAGTGAGGTGACGGCATGACCTATCTGGAACTGCTGCAAAGGGCGCTGGCCGAGGAGATCGAGGCCACGCGGCTGTATCTGGCCTGTATGGCCCTGGCACCGCGGGAGGATCTGGGGGTGCTGCTGGGATCAACAAGGACGAGACCGACCATGTGGCGCTGATTTCTCCCTGATCTCCCGGCAGACCGGCCGGGACGCGGACTATGCCGCAATGGTGCCGGGGGTGGACTGATGGCGGTTGCGTACTATGGCTCCCATATCTCGGAGCACCTGGTCAAGACGCCGGAGGGATACCTGATCTGCTACGATGTGCCGATCAACCGGACCGGCACGCAGATGTATACGGCGGGAGAGCTGGGGCTGGAAGGAGAACCGGAGCGGCCAGTGACCGTCTACCGCCTGGAGGAGGACGTGTTCTCTCCGGCGGCGCTGGCCAGCCTGGAGGGAAAGGACATCACCAGGGGGCACCCGGCGGAGATGCTGGCTGCGGAGAACCAGGCTTCCTACTCCAAGGGGCACCTGGAGCATGTGCGCCGGGATGGGGACAACACCGTGGCCGACCTGATTATCAAGGACCCCGGACTGGCCTCCGACGTGGAAAGCGGCGTGCTGAGGGAGGTCTCCTGGCTATTATTGCAGGTTTGAAACCATACCTGGACGGATACCGGCAGACAAACCTGGTGGGCAATCACGTGGCGGTTGTGCCGAGAGGCAGGGCGGGCCACAGTGTTGCAATAAAAGACCACGCCGCCGGAAAGGCGGAGAAAGGACTGAAACGAATGAAAAAAGAGACCAAAGAGGCGCTCTACCGGTTCTTCGGCCTGGCGGCAAATGACGCTGCACCGGAGGAGCTGGAGCAGTTGACCCGCGATGTGAGTACGGTCGCCACTGCGCTGGACGCCGAACCCGCCGCAAAGGCGCCGGAGGCGGAACCCGCTGGTGATGCAGCCCAGGCTTCTGTCGAGATGGTGGAGCGCGCCCCCAAGGGTGACGACATCGGGAGCAAGCTGGACCGCATTCTGGAGATGCTGGAGGCGAAGGCCCGGGGAGGCCGGGGAGAGCGCCCCCTCCACGATGAAGAGGACCTGGACGACCTGATTGAGAAGCTGGCCGGAGAGGAGACGGTGGCGAAGGAGAAGGCGGTCACTATCCCCGCCGAAGAAATGGCGGACCAGTTGATGGAGCCCGGTACACGGGATGCGGCTGTGGCCCTGCTCAAGAAGGTGCGCCCCGCTGTGGCGGCCATCCAGAACCGGGCCGAGCGCGCCCGCGTGGTGGATGCGCTGCTCTCCACCATCCAGGGTCCCGATGTGATGAGCGGGATTGTTCAGGCCGCCCGGGACAGCGCACAGAAGGCCGCCGACACGGCCAGGCGCACCAGCTATGAGACTGCCTGCGCCGAGGCGCAGGCCGCCTATGCAGCCCGTAATCCCCACAAGGCGGGGAAGGAGGGGGAATGATGCCCCTTCGTCCTCAGACCATTGGCCGGGATATGTCCCATGGCTTTTCCGGCAGCTATGCCAGACAGCCGGATATGATCGTCACCACGCCCACTTTGGGCGGAGCGGAGGACATACCCTTCGGGATGCCCCTGGTACGGGGGCAGAAGGGCGAGGTGATCCCCATGGGGGCTGGAAACACTGGAAACCAGTTCATCGGCGTGGCCGGCCGGGAGGTCAAGTCCGCGTCCGAGTTTTACAGCCAGAATGAGGGGCGGTACGGCCCGGGAGAACCAGTCTCCGTATTCCAGCGAGGTGCATCAACGTAAGGTGCCGGAAGGGCGCTCCGGCGGTGGATGGAACAGTCTATGTCCGGGTAACTGCCAGCGGAGGCTATCAGCCGGGCGACTTCGAGGCGGAGGCGGACGGGGAAAACACTGTGGCGCTGGTCAACGCCCAGTGGGGCGGCCCGGCGGACGGGAATGGCGTGGCCGAGCTGCGCATTGCCTATGTGGGGCCAGTGCCCGCAGCGCAGGGCACTGCGGGGCCTCAGGGCCCCAAAGGGGACCCCGGCCCACAGGGGGAACCGGGACCGCAAGGGGAAACTGGGCCGCAGGGGCCCACTGGGACCAGGAAGGCCCAAAGGGATAAGGGTGACAGGGGTGAGCCGGGCCGTCATGCTCTACACTGCCCGCTGCCGCCGCAGCCACCCTCGGAGGCGTGAAGCAGATGCAATTTGCGGACCTGAGCGCACCCCACGCAGCAGGATTTCAACAACCTATTGGCCGCGCTCCGCACCGCGGGGATGCTGGCTACATCGTAAGGGAATGTTATGGGACTCAACCCCCAGGTGATCGGCAAGGAAATGCCCCACGGGTTTGCGGGCTGTTACGCCCGGCAGCCTGACATGATTGTAAATACGCGCCCCGCCGGAGGCGGTGCGCCCATTCCCTTCGGCACGCCGCTGAAATACGACGGAGCAGAGGTAGTCCCCATGGGAGCAGCCGCAACCGCGGGCCCAGTTTGTGGGCGTGGCTGGAGCTGAGATCAAGAGCGCGCTCACCTATCTAGACCAGAGTCAGGGCCAGTATGCCCCTGGCGAGCCGGTGAGCGTCTTCCAGCGCGGGGCCATCAATGTGAAGTGCCAGCGCGGCACTCCCGCTCTGGGCGGCGCGGTCTATGTCGCATCACCGCTAACAGCAGCTTTTTCCACCGCCGCTGTGGGAGGCTTTGAGGCAGAGGA
>VOFH01003825.1_pt1 | contig 48768 bp, 57 predicted proteins | sample 5384091 | NCBI WGS metagenome assembly VOFH01 (sample SAMN12384727, study PRJNA508395) | human gut metagenome | isolation source: healthy gut G | host: Homo sapiens
GGTATTGAAGAAGGGAACAGTTATACAGAAGCTTCCAAACAGGCAGTTAAAGAGGCACGATCAGCATTACAAGAAGCGATTCTGCCGGAAGTTCCGGATATGGTAGTTGTTGAGCAGAAGATTACAGCGTTAGAACAGGCGATTGCAGGATTGCAAGAGTATGTTCCGGTAACAGAAGTTACATTAAATGTAACTGAGGCCAATTTGAAAGTCGGTGAGACAGTACAATTAACGGCTATAGTTGCACCGGATAATGCTAGCCAAGAAGTTCTCTGGGTATCTGATGCAGAGGGTATCGCTTCTGTTGATAGTGCAACTGGATTAGTTACAGCTAATAGTGCGGGAACGGCGATTATTACAGCAACTTCCACAATGAATCCGGAAAAGAAAGCACAATGTACAGTTGTTGTTACTCGTGATGATACAGCATTAGATGTAGCAATCAAAGCAGCAGAAGAGAAAATACGGGAAGAGAATTTTGAAAATAAATATACAGAAGCTTCAAAAACAGCTCTTAGAGAAAATTTGGAGAATGCGAAACTTGCGAAAGAGAACGCGAACCTTTCTGTGGAAGATGTGAAATTAGTTGTTGATGCATTAAATGCTTCAATCGAAGAATTACAATTAAAAGCAGTAGTTACAATCAATAATAACGATCAGATAGAAACAAAATACTGTGAAATCGGAGAACAGGTGAGAGTTGTTGCACAGACTGTGAAAGACAAGAAGTTCTCACACTGGACATTCAATGGAACTCCTATCTGTTATTCGAGTCCGTATACTTTCACAGTATATGGAGATACAACGATAGAAGCGGTTTATGTAGATGCTGGAGAAGAAGTAACTCCGCAGGCAGCTATGTTGTGCAGCGTGTCATACAATAAATCTACGCAGACTATTAAATATACGGCAAAACGTTCAGTACCTGAAGGATGTAAGATTGTAAAACATGGAATGATTTTAACAAGCAAACCAGCATGGGAAGCCTTGTATAAAGATAATCAAGAAGCGTTTAAGCTGGAAGCAGACAGAATTATTACTAAAGTAGCAACGACCACAGGTTTAGCAGGAAATTATTCTGTTAGTGTAAAATGCACAAAGCCGAATATTTGGTATGCAAAAGGTTATGTTGTATACACGGATAAGAACGGTGAGGAACAGACTGTATATAGTGATGTTGTGAGCTATGAAGTAAAATAATAAAATTAAGAGGAGAAGAGAAAGATGAAAAGAGCATTTTTAGAGCCGGGGATGGAAGTTATTAAATTTCAGGATGAGGATATCATTACAACTTCTGTTATAGAAGATAACGAAGATGGTGGGACTATCGAGGGTGAGGATCCGTAAAGTAACATTTCTGGCAGAAGTAATGTGGGGTATCGTACGAGATGCGATACCCCTTGCTTTTTTCATTATATATTGATTGAATTTTATGTTTTTTGAACAGAAAAAAAGATATATCTGTTGTATTGGGATCTGAATAAAATTAAGATAGAAAAGTAAGCATATGAGGCAATGAATTTATGCGTAATACATCTTTGGAAGAAGAACTTCGATCGGGGAAAGCTTGTGTCTCCACAACGGTTGGAGACAGCATGGAACCGATGCTGCGTAATCGAAAGGATACAATTATTATAGAACCGGTTCATGGAAGACTGAAGCGATATGACCTTCCACTTTATCGAAGACCGGACGGGAAATATGTACTGCATCGTATTCTGCATGTGAAGAAGAATGGGTATGTTATCTGTGGGGACAATCGTTGGTGGAAAGAGAATGTGCCGGATGAATGGATAGTCGGTGTAGTGACAGAGTTTTATCGTAGAGAAGAGCATATATATATAACAGATCGGAAGTATCGTCTGTATGTTCATTTATGGTGCGACTTCTTTTGGATTCGTGTGTTGATCCTTCGAGTGAAACATATTTTACAGCGAATAAAGAAGAAATGAATACAGGAAAAAAGTAAGAAAAAGTAGGTTTGCGAGAATAGAGAGTCTTGTCGAACCTTTCTTTTTTTTGTATACTTTAGTAGATTATAAATTATGAGAGAGTGTGAAAAGTAGCAGGGAAGGGAAATGATATGAAGAAGAAAACACTGCTTATTAAAACAGCAGATTTATGTATCCGAATTCATTATAAATATCCGTATATTGAACAACAATGTGAAACATGGAGGGTGAATGAAGGATACGAACCGGATATTGAAGTGTCTGTTACAGATGAAGAAATTGAAACGGAATACGCGGGGTATCGTGCAGAAAGCGTGAGCAGAGCTTTGTGTGAGAGTACATGTATTTACCGTGCGATCGCAAGAAAGCTGATTGCCTTTCAGGCATTTGTTATGCACGGCGCCGTATTGGAGTTAGACGGAAAAGCGTATGTATTTACCGCGAAGAGCGGAGTCGGAAAGACAACACATACGAAGCTGTGGGTCGAGTATTTTGAAGGCAGAGCAAGTTATATTAACGGGGATAAGCCGATCATCAGATGTAAAGACGGCGTATGGTATGCATATGGCACACCGTGGATGGGAAAAGAAAAGTTTGGAAGTCAAAGTTCTGCGCCGATTCAGGCAGTTTGCTTTATTGAACGGGGAGAAGAAAATAAGATTCAAAAGATTGCTGATAAGGAAGTTATAGACAGAGTGTTTCATCAACTGTTTTTCCCTGAAGATCCTGAGACGTTGATCGAGTTCATGGGATTGGCAGACGATTTTGTTCAAAAGCTTCCGTTTTTTGTATTAAAGTGCAATATTTCAGCAGAAGCTGTACGGGTGGCTTATGAGACTTTGAGTAAAGTATAAGTTTGAAGAAACACAATTAAGGCGAAAAAAAGAAATAAAATCAGGAGAATACGAAGATGAAAATAAAAGAAGGATTTATCAAACGTCAGGTAGGAGAACGCGTCGTAGTCGTTCCAATTGGAGAAGCGGCAAAAAACTTTCATGGTATGATCAACCTTAATGAGACAGGCGGAGAATTGTGGGATCTTCTGAAAGAAAATACAGATGAGGATAAGTTGTTAGAGTCCATGCTGGAGATTTATGAGATTGAACCTGAGCAGGCGCAAAAAAGCATGAAAACTTTTCTGAGAAAATTAAGAGAGGCAGGGGGTTTTGGAGGAATAAAGAGAAAGCCTTGCAGTAAGTTTTAATTGAAATCTTATAGATGTTAGTATATACTAAAATAGGCAGAAATTTTGGTTTATTTAAACAAATTTATTTATATGGAGGGCTAAAATATGAGCTACAATGCAACAGGAAACTCAGCGGGCAGAAGAATTGCTACATTGCTTGATGAGGGAAGCTTTGTTGAGATCGGCGGCGCAGTTACTGCCAGAAGCACAGATTTCAACTTGCAGGAAAAAGAAACTCCGGCTGATGGTGTTATTACCGGTTATGGAGTGATTGACGGCAATCTTGTGTATGTGTACAGTCAGGATGCCGCAGTGCTCAACGGAGCGATTGGAGAGATGCATGCAAAGAAGATCGCAAATATCTATGATATGGCGATGAAGATGGGAGCTCCTGTCATCGGTCTTATCGATTGTGCCGGATTGAGACTTCAGGAAGCTACGGATGCTTTAGAAGCTTTTGGAAGTGTTTACTACAAGCAGGCAATGGCATCGGGAGTTGTTCCGCAGATTGCGGCGATTTTCGGTATGTGCGGCGGCGGACTTGCAGTTGTTCCGGGACTTGCTGACTTTACATTCATGGAAGAAAAAAGCGGAAAGCTTTTTGTAAATTCTCCGAATGCGCTTGCAGGAAACGAGATTTCAAGATGTGATACTTCCGCTGCAAAATACCAGAGTGAGACGGCAGGTCTTGTCGACGGTATCGGAACAGAAGCGGATATTTTAAATGAAATTCGTTCTTTGATCTGCATGATCCCGGCAAATAATGAAGATGATCTGTCCTATGAAGAATGTATGGACGATCTGAATCGTATTTGTCCGGATGTTGAAAATGCGGCAGCCGATACTGCAATCGTTCTTTCACAGATTGCAGATGATCAGATTTTTACAGAGATGAAGAAAGATTACGCAAAAGAAATGGTGACAGGGTTTATTCGTCTGAACGGTATGACGGTCGGGGCTGTTGCGAATCGTACAAAAGTTTACGCAGAAGACGGAACAGAGGCAGCATCATTTGATTGTGCACTTACAGTGGATGGCTGTAAGAAAGCGGTTGACTTTGTGAATTTCTGTGATGCATTCTCGATTCCGGTGCTCACATTGACAAATGTAGAAGGATTTTCAGCTACGCTCGACTCTGAAAAAGATATGGCAAGAGCTGTGGCAAGAATGACTTATGCGTTTGCTGAGGCAACAGTGCCGAAAGTGAATGTAATTATAGGAAATGCTTATGGAAGCGCATACATCGCGATGAACAGCAAATCAATCGGTGCGGACATGGTATATGCATGGGAAAATGCAAAGATCGGTATGATGGATGCAAACCTTGCGGCTCGTATCATGTATGATGACGCGGACATGGAAACACAAAAAGAGAAAGCGGCAGAATATGAAAAAATCCAATCCAGTGCTAAATCAGCGGCTCGCAGAGGATATGTTGATGCGATCATCACGCCTGCCGATACGAGAAAATATGTGATCGGCGCATTTGAGATGCTGTTTACAAAGAGAGAGGATCGTCCGAATAAGAAACACGGTACGGTTTAGTGAGGTGAGGCGAAGTGAAGAAAAAAATCAGTTTATTAGGGCTTATCCTCATTCTTGTTTTTAGTTTTTCGGGATGCGGAAAGTCTGATGATACAGTAGAATATGATCAGGAACAGCTTGAGCAGTATGCCGATTTTATAGTTCAGAATTTCAGTATGATGGGAGAGGCGGATTTTCAGAACTTTTCCGATATGTCTGATCTTGAACTTGAAATGACTCTTCTTCAGGCAGGCGTACCTGTAACAGGAGAAAATTTCCTGACGATGATGGGGGCGTGGGATGCCGGAGAACAAGAATGCGGAGAGTTTGTCGGCTTAAAAGACGGTTATACAATGGAAACAACAAATGAAGGCGCACTTCTGACTGTTGAAGGAGATTTTGCGGAAAGAGACGGAGCGCTTGAATTTGCGTTTGATAAGAAAGGAAATATCGAGAGTCTGACGATCGGAGCACATTACAGTACGGCGGAGATTTTGAAAAAAGCAGGACTTAATACGATTCTCGGAATGGGAACGGTTTTTGTTGTATTGATCTTTATTTCATTTATTATTTCACTGTTTAAATTTATTCCGGCGCTTGAACAGAAGTTTAAAAAGAGTGCAAAAACAGAGATTGTAAATGAAAAACCAACGGCAGCTTTGAAAACGGAGATGCCGGAAGTGTCGGAAGATGTTACGGAGGATACAGAGCTTGCAGCGGTAATTGCGGCGGCAATCGCGGCATCTGAAGGAACATCGGCAGACGGATTTATCGTTCGTTCTATAAAGAGAAGAAAATCAAATAAATGGAATTAAAGAAAAGGAGATAAGAAAATGAAAAATTATACAATTACAGTAAATGGGAATGTATATGATGTAACAGTGGAAGAAAAAGGCGCAGGCGCTGTTCCGGCTTTGAAACCGGCTCCGAAAGCAGCTCCGGCTCCGAAAGCGGCACCTGCTCCAGTGGCAAAAGCAGCGGGCGCAGGAAACATTCAGGTGAAAGCAGGCGCGGCAGGAAAAGTATTCCAGATCCCGACAAGCGTAGGTCAGAGTGTTCAACAGGGTGATACAGTGATCGTGATCGAGGCAATGAAGATGGAAATTCCGGTTGTTGCACCGGAAGCGGGAACGATCGCAAGTATTGATGTGGCTGTAGGAGATGCGATAGAATCAGGAGCAGTATTAGCTACGTTAAATTAGTTACTGACGGAGGTTTTTAACAAATGGAATATATTTCAAATACACTGGGAAACCTCATTGAACAGACAGCGTTTATGAATCTTACGGTCGGAAACCTGATCATGATCGCAGTTGCGTGTGTGTTTCTCTATTTAGCAATCAGACACGGCTTTGAGCCGCTTCTGCTTGTACCGATTGCTTTCGGTATGCTGCTTGTAAATATCTATCCTGATATTATGCTTCATGCCGAGGACTCAGCGAATGGTACGGGTGGATTACTTTATTACTTCTATGTCCTTGACGAGTGGTCGATCCTTCCGTCTTTGATCTTCCTCGGTGTAGGAGCAATGACGGATTTCGGACCTTTGATCGCGAACCCGAAAAGTTTCCTTCTCGGAGCTGCCGCTCAGTTTGGTATCTTTGCTGCATATTTAGGCGCTATGGCAATGGGATTTTCAGATAAAGCTGCCGCAGCGATCTCCATTATCGGAGGAGCTGACGGACCGACATCTATTTTCCTTGCCGGAAAACTGCAACAGACAGCGATTCTCGGACCGATCGCGGTAGCGGCATATTCTTATATGTCACTTGTACCGATCATCCAGCCGCCGATCATGAAACTTCTTACGACGGAGAAAGAACGTAAGATCAAGATGGAGCAGCTTCGTCCGGTATCAAAATTAGAGAGAATTCTTTTCCCGATCATTGTAACGATCGTTGTTTGTACGATTCTTCCGACGACAGCTCCTCTTGTAGGTATGCTTATGCTCGGAAACTTGTTTAAAGAGTCCGGTGTTGTAAGACAGCTTACAGAGACCGCTTCTAATGCGTTGATGTATATCGTTGTAATTTTGCTCGGAACATCTGTGGGAGCGACAACAAGCGCTGAGGCGTTCTTGAATTGGGATACTTTAAAAATCGTTGCTCTCGGACTGATTGCATTTGCGTTCGGTACAGCGGCGGGAGTGTTGTTCGGTAAAATCATGTGCTGGGCAACGAAAGGAAAAGTCAATCCGCTGATTGGGTCTGCGGGCGTATCTGCAGTTCCTATGGCGGCGCGTGTTTCACAGAAAGTGGGAGCCGAGGCTGATCCGACTAACTTCTTATTGATGCATGCGATGGGTCCGAATGTCGCGGGTGTTATCGGTACTGCGGTTGCAGCCGGAACATTTATGGCAATCTTTGGCGTTAAGTAATTGATGGAGGAAAAATAAATGGCAGAAATTGAAAAAAAACCGGTTAAAATAGTAGAAACGATTCTGCGTGACGCGCATCAGTCATTGATCGCTACAAGAATGACTACAGAACAGATGCTTCCGATCATTGAAAAGATGGATCAGGTCGGTTATCATGCAGTTGAATGCTGGGGAGGAGCTACGTTTGATGCGTCTTTGCGCTTCCTGAAAGAAGATCCATGGGAGAGGCTTCGTAAATTCCGTGACGGATTTAAAAATACAAAACTTCAGATGCTGTTCCGCGGACAAAATATTCTGGGGTATCGCCCGTACGCAGATGATGTAGTAGAATACTTTGTACAAAAATCAGCGGCAAATGGAATTGATATTATCCGAATTTTTGATTGTCTGAATGATATCAGAAACTTGAAGACAGCAGTGACGGCCGCAAATAAAGAAAAAGCACATGCACAGGTAGCGATGTCTTATACACTTGGCGATGCGTATACTCTTGATTACTGGGTGGATCTTGCAAAGAGAATCGAAGATATGGGAGCGAATTCTATTTGTGTTAAAGATATGGCAGGACTTCTTGTTCCGTATGAAGCGACAGAACTTGTCACAGCGCTGAAAGAGGCAGTAAATATCCCGATTGAAATGCATACACATTATACATCGGGAGTTGCTTCGATGACTTATATGAAATCTGTAGAGGCAGGAGCTGATATCATTGACACCGCAATGTCTCCGTTTGCTCTCGGAACGTCGCAGCCGGCAACGGAAGTGATGGTGGAAACGTTCAAAGGTACGCCGTATGATACTGGATTAGATCAGAAACTGTTATCTGAGATTGCGGATTATTTCCGTCCGATCAGAGATGAAGCGCTTGAAAGCGGACTGCTTAATCCGAAAAACCTCGGAGTTAATATTAAGACTTTATTATATCAGGTCCGGGAGGAATGCTTTCTAATCTGACATCTCAGTTAAAAGAACAGGGAGCGGAAGAAAAATTCTATGAAGTGCTTGAGGAAGTACCACGCGTGCGTAAAGATCTTGGCGAGCCGCCGCTTGTTACTCCGTCTTCTCAGATTGTCGGAACACAGGCTGTATTTAATGTTCTGATGGGTGAGAGATATAAGATGGCGACAAAAGAGACAAAAGATATTCTTGCAGGAAAATATGGCGCGACTGTAAAACCGGTTGACGCTCAGCTTCAGAAAAAGATTTTAGGTGAGAATGCAGAGATCATCACATGTCGTCCGGCAGATTTGATCCCGAATGAGCTCGATACACTTCGCAAAGAGTGCGAGCAGTGGATACAGCAGGATGAAGATGTTCTTACGTATGCATTATTCCCGCAGGTTGCCGTTGATTTCTTTAAATACAGACAGGCACAGCAGACAAAAGTTGACGCTGCAGTAGCAGATACTAAGAACGGAGCATATCCGGTATAGATAAAAGGAATAGTGACAGGATCGAACGATTGAATTTATTCAGGAGATCGATCCTGTTTTATTTGTACTCTTTTTCGTTTAGTGGTATCATAAAAAGGAATTTTGAGAAGCGGGAGGTCTTGAATGAAATATTCGGGAAGCATTTCAGATAGAATTAAGGCTCTTAGAGCCGAGATGAGACGGGAAAAGATAGATCTTTATATTATTCCGTCAACAGATTATCATAACAGTGAATATATAGGTGAATATTTTAAGGAACGTCAATATATGACCGGATTTACAGGCTCTGCTGGAACTGTGGTGTTTACAGAGGAGAAAGCGGGGCTTTGGACAGACGGGCGCTATTTTATACAGGCAGAACAAGAACTGCAGGGCAGTGAGATCATCCTTTTTAAAGCAGGGGAGCCGGGCTGCCCGGAAATCGAAGAATTTATACGGACAGAATTGCCGGAAGGCGGAAAGATCGGATTTGATGGCCGTACGATTCGGGTAGAACAAGGAAAAGAATTTGAAAAGATTGCCGAAGAAAAATGCGGAGCGCTGTCTTATCTTTCGGATCTTGTCGATGTTGTCTGGAAAGACAGACCGCCTTTGCCGACGGAAAAAGCGTTCTTTTTGGATGAATTTTACTCGGGAGAAACAGCAGCTTCTAAGTTGGAAAGAGTAAGGTGTAAGATGGATGAATCAGGAGCTGATGTACATCTGTTATCAAGTCTTGATGATATTGCGTGGCTATTAAACATCAGAGGAAACGATATCTTGTGTTGTCCTCTTGTTTTGGCATATTTAATAATCTATAAGGATCATGTTGAATTGTTTGCAGATGAAGAAAAGTTCTCCGATGATATGAAGCGGGAATTTGCGAAAAATCATGTTGCTCTAAGACCATATACAGAAATCGAAAATGCGGTCGGAAAACTAAGCGGCAGGAAGAAAATGCTGATAGATCCCGAGCGTCTTAGCTATGCTTTATATAAATTGATACCGGATGAAACTGAAATGATAGAGAAAGAGAATCCGGAAATCATAATGAAATCTGTAAAAAATGATATTGAAACAGAGCATATTCGCAGGGCGCATTTAAAGGATGCGGCTGCACATACAAAATTTATATATTGGCTGAAAGAAAATATCGGGAAAACAGAGATTACCGAACGGTCAGCTTCCGCTCGTTTAGAAGAGTTTAGAAAAGAGCAGGATGGATATTTAGGACCAAGTTTTGAACCAATCAGCGCATACTACGAACATGGAGCGATTGTCCATTACAGTGCATCGAAGGAAAGCGACGCACGATTAGAAAAGGGGCATTTTCTTTTAACAGATACCGGAGGACATTATAAGGATGGATCGACTGATATTACAAGAACCGTGGCTTTAGGTGAAGTGAGTTATCAGGAAAAAGAAGATTTCACTCTTGTTTTGCGTTCGATGCTCAGACTTATGAACGCTGTGTTTTTGGAAGGGTGCAGCGGTGCGAATTTAGACTGTCTTGCAAGAGAAGTGTTTTGGAAGGAAAGGCTGAATTTTAATCATGGCACGGGTCATGGGGTTGGATATCTTTTGAATATTCACGAGCCTCCGATTAATTTCAGATGGAAGGAAGGCAAAAATGCTGCGCCGGCTCTTCAAAAAATATGATAATTACAGATGAACCGGGGATTTACAGAGCAGGCCGACATGGCGTCAGAATTGAAAATGATCTTCTTGTCGTAGAAGATACGCAGAACGAGTTCGGAAAGTTTTTGAAATTTGAGCCGCTTACCTATGTTCCGATTGATCTTGATGCAATTCTCCCTGAAAAAATGAGTGATGAAGAAAAAAAGATGCTGAACGAATATCATGCTGCCGTTTATGAAAAAGTCGGAATGTATTTAGAGGAGAACGAGCGAGAGTGGCTGAAGCGATATACAAGACCGATATAAATTATGCACATCTGCAAATCGGACAATGACAGTAAAGAAAAAATAAGATATAATCAGTTGGTGATAATTGAGAAAAAGTAGGAAACAAAAATGGGACAAAATGAAACAACGACAAATGAACTTTTATTAAGAATTAAAGAAAAATATAAAAAAATGAGTAAAGGACAGCGGCGTCTTGCAGATTATGTATGCAATGATTACGACAAAGCGGTTTTTTTGACGGCTGCCAAATTAGGAGAGATCGTCGGGGTCAGTGAGTCAACTGTAGTGCGATTCGCTACACAGCTTGGCTATAAAGGATATCCGGGATTTCAAAAGGCATTAGAAGAACTTGTCCGTAATAAGCTGAATTCGATCCAGAGGATGGAAGTGACGTATGGAAGAATCAGCCAAAGTGAAATACTGGAAACTGTTCTTCAATCCGATATAGATAAGATTAAGATGACTCTTGCAGATATCGACCATAAAGCATTTGATCTTGCGATTGACACGCTCCTGAATGCGAGGAGAGTTTATGTAATAGGGATCAGAAGCTGCGCTCCGTTAGCATCATTTTTAGGATTTTACTTAAATCTTGTTTGTGATAACGTATCTGTTGTCGATGTAAACAGTTCCAGTGAAATATTTGAACAGTTGATCAGAATTAACGAACATGATGTTATCATAGGGATCAGTTTTCCGAGATATTCTATGCGGACATTAAAAGCATTGGAGTTTGCAAGTAACCGAAAGGCAAAAGTGATCACTTTAACGGACAGCGTCCATTCGCCTATGAATCTGTATTCATCGTGCAATCTGATTGCAAGAAGTGATATGGCGTCGATCGTAGACTCTCTTGTAGCGCCGTTAAGCGTAGTGAATGCTCTCGTAGTGGCGCTTTGCATGAAGAGACAAAAAGAAGTTGTATCAACACTTGAGACGTTAGAGGAAATATGGGGAGAATATGAAGTGTACAGCAGAGATGAATTAGATCCTATGAAACGTTCGTTTTTCCCGGATGAAACGGCAGGAGGAAAAGATGAGTAAAGTGATAGTTGTCGGAGGCGGAGCCGCAGGAATGATGGCGGCTGTATTTGCCGCCGAAAACGGGCATCATGTTCAGATTTATGAGAAAAATGACAGATTGGGCAGGAAATTATTTATAACGGGAAAGGGACGCTGTAATATTACAAATGCATCGGATGTTGAAGAATTATTTCAGGCGGTAGTCAGTAACCCAAAGTTTTTATATAGTGCATTTTACAGTTTTACGAATGAACAGGTGATCGACTTTTTTGAAAATCTCGGTGTGAAGACGAAGGTTGAAAGAGGAAACAGAGTCTTTCCTGTTTCCGATCATTCGTCGGATATAATCGGGGCGCTTCAAAGAGAACTGCACCGTCTCGGCGTTCAGATATCTCTTTGTACGGAAGTGGAAAAAATATGTGTAGAAAACGAGAAAATAACAGGAATCATTATTTCTGATGATTCCCAAAAACAAAAGCAGCATTTTGTTGACGCAGATGCGGTGATCATAGCGACTGAGGGATTTCTTATCCTGCTACAGGATCGACAGGAGACGGATACCGATTTGCAAAAAACATGCGGGCATAAGGTTACCGAACTTTTTCCGGCTCTCGTTCCGATGGAAGTAAAAGAATGGTATGCAAAACAGCTTCAGGGTCTGTCGCTTCGGAACGTATGTATCCGTGTGACCGACGGAAAAAGGAAATTATATGAAGAATTCGGAGAGATGCTGTTTACCCATTATGGAGTGACAGGTCCGGTTATTTTAAGCGCTAGCAGTATTGTAGGAAAAAGGCTGAAAGAAAAAGAGCTGACTTTACATATCGACTTAAAACCGGCGCTTACAGAAGAACAACTCGACAAACGGATTCTCAGAGAGTTCGATGCGAATCATAACAAACAGTTTAAAAATGCAGTCGATAGTTTGTTTCCGGCAAAACTAAAACCTGTTATGACAGAACTTTCAGGTATTGCGGAAGAAAAGAAAGTAAATGAGATTACAAAAGAAGAAAGAATGCGGTTTGTACGTCTGATCAAAGATTTTAAAATGACGCTTACAAGTTTAAGAAGCTATAGCGAGGCGATCATTACAAAAGGCGGAGTAAGCGTAAAAGAGATCCATCCGGGAACAATGGAGTCAAAGTTTGTTAAAAATTTATATTTTTCGGGAGAAGTTTTGGATCTTGATGCTCTTACAGGAGGTTATAATCTTCAGATTGCATGGTCTACGGCATATCTTGCGGGAATGAATGCCGGAAGAGAAGAATAAAAGAAAAAGCAGTAAGAAAGGGGAAAGAAAATGGGATATAATGTGGCGGTGGACGGCCCGGCAGGAGCCGGAAAAAGTACGATAGCAAAACTGGTGGCGAAAGAAAAAGGATATATATATGTAGATACAGGAGCAATGTATAGAGGATTGGCGATCCATTTTCTGAAAAAAGGAATTTCGCCGGAAGACAAAGAGGCTGTTGCAAAAGCGTGCATAGATGCAGATGTAAGTATTGTGTACGAAAACGGAGTACAGCAGGTTTATTTAAACGGTGAAAATATTACAGGCATGCTTCGTACAGAAGAAGTTGGAAATATGGCGTCAAAAACGTCGGCTATCCCGGCGGTTAGGGGAAAAGCTTTTTAGAATTGCAGAAAACGCTGGCACGCGAAAAAGATGTGATCATGGACGGACGGGATATCGGAACAAATATTCTTCCGAATGCAGATGTGAAAATCTATCTGACTGCCAGCGTAGAAACAAGAGCAAAACGTAGATATGATGAGCTTGCGTCAAAAGGGGAATCATGTGACTTTGACGAGATTGCACGGGATATCAAGGAAAGAGATGAACGTGACATGACAAGAGAAATTGCACCGTTGAAAAAAGCAGAGGATGCAATCTTAGTAGACAGTTCGGATATGACGATTGATGAAGTGGTAAGTAAAATATGCAGCTTCTGTAATTAGTGAGAGGAAAATACAGTGAAAGTGATAAAAGCAAAGACTGCCGGATTTTGTTTCGGAGTAAAGCGGGCGGTTGACACGGTATATAAGCAGGTAGATACAAAGTGTGGACAGATTTATACGTATGGTCCGATTATCCACAATGAAGAAGTTATCAAAGATATGAGGGATAAAGGGGTTATCGTACTACGTTCTGAAGAAGATTTGGATATGATCAGTCAAGGTACGGTCATTATCCGGTCTCACGGAGTGGAAAAACGCATTTATGAAAAGATCGAACAAAAAGGTCTTAGAATTGTAGATGCTACCTGCCCATTTGTGAAAAAGATTCATAATATTGTATCTGAAAAGAGCGGAGAGGGATTTCATATTATTATAATCGGAAACCCGGAACATCCTGAAGTTGTAGGGATAAAAGGATGGGCGAAAGACAATGTAACCGTCATACAAAGTGCGGAAGATGCGGAATGTTTTACAGCTGATCGAAAAGAGAAAATCTGCATTGTTTCCCAGACGACATTTAATTACAATAAATTTAAAGATTTAGTTGAAATTATAATGAAAAAGAGTTATGATGTAAGTGTTTTAAATACAATCTGTAATGCTACAAAAGAGCGTCAGACTGAAGCTGAAAGCATTGCAGAGTCGGTGGATGCTATGATCGTTATTGGAGATAAACATAGTTCCAATACTCAGAAATTAGTTGAGATCTGCCGCAAAGCATGTGACAATACGTACTATATACAGACACTTGACGATTTGGATTTGAATCAATTAGGGTCAGTGGAAACAGTAGGTATTACAGCAGGGGCATCCACGCCCAACAATATAATTGAGGAGGTTCAAAATAATGTCAGAATTATCTTTTGAACAGATGTTAGACGAGTCATTTAAAACGATTCACAATGGAGAAGTAGTTGAGGGAACGGTAATCGATGTAAAACCGGAAGAGATTATCCTGAATATCGGTTATAAGGCAGACGGTATCATTACAAAGAATGAATACTCCAACGATCCGTCAGTTGACCTCACAAAAGTAGTATCCGTAGGTGATACGATGACAGTCAAAGTTTTGAAAGTAAACGACGGAGAGGGTCAGGTTCTTCTTACATATAAGAGACTTGCAGCCGAGAAAGGAAATGAGAGACTGCGTGAAGCGTTTGAGAACAAAGAAGTCCTCAAAGCTACAGTTACACAGATTCTCGGAGGCGGCATTTGCGCTACAGTTGATGAAGTCAGAGTGTTTATCCCGGCAAGCCTTGTATCTGATTCTTATGAGAAAGATCTTGGAAAATATGAAGGTCAGGAAATTGAATTCGTAATCAGCGAGTTCAATCCGAGAAGAAACCGTGTGATCGGAGACAGAAGACAGCTTCTTGTTGCAGAACGTGCCGAGAAACAGAAAGAACTGTTTGCAAGATTACAAGTCGGAGACAGAGTAGACGGCGTGATCAAAAATGTGACGGATTTCGGAGCGTTTGTTGATCTTGGCGGAGTTGACGGACTTCTCCATATTTCTGAAATGTCATGGGGAAGAATTGATAATCCGAAGAAAAACTTCCACGTAGGTGATACTCTTACTGTTCTTGTGAAAGACATTCACGATACAAAAGTTGCCTTAAGTTTGAAGTTCCCGGAGACAAACCCGTGGGCGAATGCTTCAGAGAACTTTGCAGTAGGTACAGTGATCACAGGAAAAGTTGCACGTATGACAGATTTCGGTGCATTTGTTGAACTTGCACCGGGAGTTGATGCGCTTCTTCATGTATCTCAGATTTCGAGAGAACATGTTGAGAAACCATCGGATGTTCTTTCTGTAGGTCAGGAGATTACAGCTAAGATTGTTGACCTGAACGAAGAATAGAAGAAGATCAGCCTGAGCATGAAAGCATTGGAAGCTGATCGTGATGAAGAAGATGCAGTATCTGTTGATTACGAAGCAGATGCTGAGTAATTATCTTTTGTATTTTATATAATGGATAAGATAGGGGACGATACTTGCATAGAGTGTCGTTCTCTTTATTATGTTAAAAGATAACATTCTTCTGAAAATACAGAATTGTATGATTTTGTCGTTTGAATGACTGGATTTTTATGCTTCATTCTAGTAAAATAACGTAATATGAAAATAATGCGGGAATAGAGTGTGATAAGTAGATTCTGTTTCGGCGGGAAAGAAAGGAAGAATATCATGGGACTTCTGACATTTAAAGGCGGTATCCATCCGGATGACGGAAAGCGTTTTTCGAAAAAAAGACAGTGAAATACGTACATTACTGCCGAAAGGGGAACTGGCGTATCCGCTTTCACAGCATATCGGAGCGCCTGCGAATCCGATCGTAAAAAAAAGGAGATCATGTTTAAAAGGACAGAAGATTGCGGAAGCAGGAGGTTTTGTGTCATCACCGATCCATGCTTCTGTATCCGGAACTGTGAAAGGAATTGAATATCGGTTTAATCCGGCAGGTACAAAAACAGAATGTATCATCATTGAAAATGATGGAGAATACGCGGAAATAAACGATCTTACGGTGAAACCTTTTGGTGAGATGACAAGAGAAGAGATCATTGAGAGAATCGGTGAAGCCGGTATTGTCGGAATGGGAGGCGCAGGTTTTCCTACGAGGGTAAAGCTTTCTCCGAAAGAACCTGAAAAGATAGAATATATTATTGCGAACTGTGCAGAGTGTGAACCGTATATTACGGCAGATTACAGAAGGATGTTGGAGAATACCGGACAACTGGTGAACGGTATGCGTATAATCCTTTCGCTGTTTCCGAATGCAAAAGGAATCTTTGCGGTAGAAGATAATAAAAAAGACTGTATTGAAAAATTAAACAAAGAAACAGAAAATGACCCGAATATGGAAGTGAAGGCACTCATGACAAAATATCCTCAGGGAGCGGAACGTCAGTTGATCTATGCAGTGACAAAACGTGCGATCAATTCATCTATGCTCCCGGCAGATGCGGGTTGTATTGTTGATAATGTGGAAACATTGATCGGGATTCATATGGCAGTAGCTGAGGGGAAACCTCTTACGGAACGTGTTGTTACTGTAAGCGGAGACGCCATAAATTCTCCGGGAAACTTTAAAGTTCTTCTTGGAACAAACCATATGGAATTAATTGAAGCGGCGGGTGGATTTTCTCAACAGCCGGAAAAATTGATATCCGGAGGGCCTATGATGGGATTCGCCATGGTAAGTGCAGAAGCTCCGGTAACAAAAACATCTTCTTCTATTCTTGCGTTTAAGGAAGATATAGTTTCAAAAAGCGTGGAGACGGCATGTATCAACTGTGCAAGATGCGTTGATGTCTGTCCGAGTCGTATTATACCTTCACGATTAGCCGATCTTGCCCAAAGACATGATGAAAAGGCTTTTGTTGCGATGAATGGACTTGAATGTGTGGAATGTGGATCATGCAGTTATGTGTGTCCGGCGAAAAGACCTTTGAAACAGGCTATCGGTTCTATGAGAAAAATTGCGCTTGCAAATAAAAGAAAGAAGTAAGTGAGAGGTGAGAGAAAAGTGAATGAAAATTATCATGTATCAGCATCCCGCATATTCGGGATAAGATAAAAAGCAGCAATATCATGCTTCTTGTTGTGATTGCCCTGCTCCCTGCTACTGTATTCGGAATTTGGAATTTTAGACATGAAAATGCGTGGATCTTAGTTGTTGCTACAACGGCGGCTGCTGTGCTTGCAGAGTATATCTATGAAAAATTAATGCATAAGCCAATTACGATCAATGATTTCAGTGCAGTTGTAACAGGACTTCTGCTCGCATTGAATCTTCCTCCGACACTCCCATGGTGGATGGGGGTACTCGGAGCCGTATTTGCAATCGTTGTTGTAAAACAGCTTTTCGGTGGATTGGGACAAAATTTTATGAATCCGGCCTTAGCTGCAAGATGCTTTCTTCTAATCTGTTTTACGCAAAAATGACGTATTTTGTGTATGACGGCGTGACAGGCGCAACTCCGCTTGCACAATTAAAGAGCGGCAATGTAGTAAATACGATGGATATGCTTCTTGGAAATGTCCGGGGAACGATCGGACAGACATCGGTGATCGCGATTATGATCGGAGCGATGTTCTTAATATTGACAGGAGTGATAGATCTTAGAATTCCGGGATCTTATATCGTATCATTTGTTATTTTTATCACGCTTTTCGGCGGCAATGGATTTGATCCGTGGTACATAACCGCTCATTTATGCGGCGGCGGTCTGATGCTTGGAGCATGGTTTATGGCAACAGATTATGTGACTGCTCCGATTACGAGCAAAGGAAAGATTTTGTATGGCATTTGTATGGGAATCTTAACCGGACTGTTCCGTTTGTTCGGAGCTTCGGCAGAAGGGGTATCTTATGCAATCATCATCAGTAACCTTTTGGTTCCGTTGATCGAGAAGGTTACTCTTCCGAAACCTTTCGGTAAAGGAGGAGAAAAGTAATGAATAAAATTATAAAAATACGTTGATCTTAACTGCAATAACAGTTGTTTCAGGACTTTTGCTCGGAATTGTTTACGATGTTACAAAAGAGCCGATTGCGCAGGCGCAGGAGCGTACAAAACAAAGGCGTTTCAGACAGTGCTTCCCGAGGCTTCAGAGTTTACATCCAGCAATTTCGATGAAAAAGAGGCGGCAAAAATTTTAAAAGAAAACGGTTATACAGACGATATAACAGAAGTAGCGGAAGCGACAGATAAAAAAGGGAAAGTAATCGGTTACGTGATCAATGTCACTTCTCACGAAGGGTATGGCGGCGACATTGAAATTTCTGTAGGAATCGCCTCGGACGGAACAGTGAAAGGAATTGAGATGCTCTCCATCGGAGAGACGGCGGGATTAGGAATGAAAGCGAAAGACGCTGAATTTAAAGATCAGTTTCGGGATAAAAAGTGCAAAAATTCACTTATACGAAAAATGGAGAAAAAGGCGATGATAAGATCGATGCCATCAGCGGCGCTACGATTACGACAAATGCAGTGACTAATGCCGTTGATTCAGCACTGATTTATTATCAAACGGAGTTAGGAGGCGGTATCAATGAATAAATGTGCAGAACGGCTGTATAACGGCCTTGTAAAAGAAAATCCGACCTTCGTTCTTATGCTTGGTATGTGTCCTACACTTGCGGTTACAACATCTGCGATCAACGGTGTTGGTATGGGGCTTTCTACGACAGCGGTACTTGTGATGTCAAATATGTTGATTTCTATGTTGAGAAAAGTGATTCCGGCATCAGTGCGTATGCCTGCTTTTATCGTTGATGTAGCTTCTTTTGTTACGATCGTTGATTTTTTGATGGCGGGATTTGTTCCCGGGCTTTATAAATCACTCGGATTGTATATCCCTTTGATCGTAGTAAACTGTATTATTTTGGGGAGAGCGGAAAGCTATGCATCAAAAAATCCGGTGCTTCCTTCGATTTTCGACGGGATCGGTATGGGACTTGGATTCACGGTCGGTCTTACGGCAATCGGTATTGTGAGAGAACTGCTTGGTGCAGGCGAGGTGTTCGGCATTCGTGTTATGCCGCAGTCATATGAACCTCTTACGATTTTTGTTCTTGCCCCGGGTGCGTTTTTTGTATTGGCATGTCTTGTAGCTCTGCAGAATAAAGTGAAAGCGAATCTTGAGAAAAAAGGAAAAAAGTTCCGGTATCGTCAGGATGCGGCGAAGGTTGCTCTGCATGTGCAAGCAAAGGAATCTGCGGAGGTCATCTCGCAGAAAACGAACCACATCATGAAGAGACGAATGTAAAAGAAGAGGAGGAGGCATAAATGCAGGAATTACTTTTGATTGCAGTCGGAGCTGCGTTTGTAAATAATGTTGTCCTTAGTCAGTTCCTCGGTATCTGTCCGTTTTAGGTGTTTCTAAAAATGTAAAAACTGCAGCCGGAATGGGCGGAGCAGTTGTATTCGTTATCACAATCGCTTCGTTTGTAACAGGATTGATCTATAAATTCATCCTTGGAAACCCGAAAATTTTAGGAGGAGAGCTCCAATATTTAAACACTATCGTATTTATCCTTGTCATAGCAGCTCTTGTACAGTTCGTAGAGATGTTTTTAAAGAAAGTGATGCCTCCGTTATATAATGCCCTCGGCGTGTATCTTCCGCTGATTACAACGAACTGCGCGGTTCTTGGCGTAGCGCTGACAAACGTACAAAACGGATATTATGAAAAAGGTGTCGGGATCGGTTTGCTGACCGGTGTAGTGAACGGATTTGCGACAGCGGCGGGATTTTTTGTTGCGATTGTTCTTATGGCCGGAATTCGGGAAAAAATCGAACACAATAATGTTCCCGAAGCATTTAAAGGAACTCCGATCGTTCTTGTGACAGCCGGACTGATGGCAATCGCATTTTGCGGATTTTCAGGATTAATATAGGAGGTGCGATAGAATGAATATAACAGCGATTCTTTTGGCTGCCGCGATCGTCGGTGGAGCCGGATTATTTATCGGTATTTTCCTAGGTGTATCCGGAAAAAAATTCGCAGTTGAAGTTGATGAAAGAGAAGAGGCGATTCTCGATGTTTTACCTGGAAATAACTGTGGAGGCTGCGGTTATGCAGGATGTTCAGGCCTCGCTGCGGCGATTGCTCAGGGAAAAGCGGATGTAGGAGGATGCCCGGTCGGAGGCGCTTCTGTAGCTGGGAAGATCGGTGAGATTATGGGCGTAGACGCCTCGGCAAGCGAAAGAAAAAACTGCATTTGTAAAATGCGGCGGAACATGTGAAAAGACAAAAAGTGAATATGAATATTATGGAATCAAAGACTGTATCATGGCAAGTCAGATGCAGGATGGAGGAGCAAAAGGGTGTGCATACGGGTGTCTCGGATATGGCTCATGCGTGGATGCCTGTCCATTTGATGCAATCCATATTGTAGATGGAATAGCAGTTGTTGATAAGGAAGCATGTAAAGCATGTGGAAAATGTGTGGATGCATGTCCGAAGCACCTGATCGAATTGATCCCGTATAAGCAGAAAACATTTGTGCAGTGTAACTCAAATGAGAAAGGGAAAGCATTAATGGACGTCTGCCAAGTCGGATGTATCGGATGTCGTCTCTGCGAGCGAAACTGCGAAGCCGGGGCTATTACAGTTAATAACTTTTTGGCTCATATAGATGCCGACAAATGCACAAATTGCGGCGTATGTGCAGAAAAATGTCCTCGAAAGATCATAACAGTACGGTTTGAAGCGTGAGTAAATGAAGCGTTAAAAGTGTAGTGTATCGCCGGGATTTTCAACGTGTGTGAGGTTAGAAATGAAGAAAAACGATAACATTCTTATACTTGGCATCCTGTTCATTGCGCTGGTCGTGCTGGGAATTCAGCTATTACACTCGGCAAACGGTACGGAGAAAGTAAAAATTACTGTAGACGGGAAGGTTTTTGGCACATATCTGTTGTCTGAAGATCGAACTGTTTCAGTGAACGAAACGAATATAGTTTTAATTACGGAGGGTACGGTTTCAATGGAGTCCGCTGATTGTCCGGATCAGATTTGTGTTCACCATCAGAGGATCAAAAGAAGTGGAGAAAGTATTATATGTCTTCCGAATAAAGTCGTTGTGTCGATAGAAGGCGGAGGCGAAGAAAAACTTGACGGAACTGTACAATAGTCAGGAGAGAGTGATTTGAGAACCAGAGCTGCATATTTCGGTATATTTACAGCGCTGGCATTGATTTTAGGTTATGTGGAACTGCTGATTCCCATTCACTTTGGGATTCCCGGAGCAAAACTGGGACTTGCGAATCTTATAACAATTCTTGTTCTATATAAAATGGGGTGGAAAGAAGCGTTTCTCTTATCTGTTGCCCGCGTTGTTTTAGGCGGTTTTATATTCAGTAATCTATTTTCTATTTTATATAGTCTGGCAGGCGGGATTTTAAGTCTGATCGTTATGGGAATATTGAAAAAAACAGGGAAATTTACTGTAGTCGGTGTCAGCGTCTGCGGCGGTGTTTTTCATAATGTCGGTCAGCTTGCGGTTGCCATGGCTGTGGTTCAGACATACGAAGTAGGATATTACTTCCCTGTACTTTTGATTGCGGGGCTTTTGACGGGAATGCTCATAGGAATGATATCTGCCGAAGTACTGAAACGAACTAAAAATTTACGATTAAAGGAATAAAAAAATGATTTCATATGTAAAAGGTGAATTAGCTGCGATCGAGGAACAAAAAGCAATTATTGATGTGGGCGGCATAGGGTATGGTGTGTTTATGCCACATCAGGCACTGGCGATGTTACCTTCTGTAGGAAATGAAGTGAAACTTTACACTTATCTGAATGTGCGGGAAGATGCCATGCAGCTTTTTGGATTTTTTGACAAAAGATGATTTGGAAATATTCCGGCTTGTGATCGGAGTAAGCGGGATCGGCCGAAAGGCGGTTTGAATATTTTGTCATGTATGTCTCCGGATGAACTGCGGTTTGCAATCATGTCGGGAGATGCAAAAATGATTTCGTCAGCGCCTGGAATCGGGAAAAAGACTGCCGAAAAACTAATTGTAGAACTTCGAGACAAAGTAGATATTGAAAAAATGCTTGATCATGCTGCTCATCCGGAAGAAACAATACAGACAGATATGGCGAAAACATCGGCAAATGAAATGCAATCGGAGGCGGTACAGGCTCTTGTTGCGCTTGGTTACGGGAGTGCGGAAAGCCTTCGCGCGGTAAAGAAAACTTCTGTACAATGTCAGACTGTAGAAGATATATTGAAAGAAGCGCTGCAGTATCTTTTCTGATGAGAGGATGTGGATAAGGCGGAAAGGAAATAATGGACGGCAATGGGAAAACGAATCATAACGACAGAAAACTTAGAGGAAGACATTAAGATTGAAGGAGAATTGCGTCCGCAATCTCTCGGCGAATATATCGGTCAGGAAAAGGCAAAAGAAACACTTGGCATCTATATAGAAGCTGCTAAAGCGCGCGGGAAAAACTTGATCATGTGCTTTTTACGGTAGCCTCCGGGACTTGGAAAACAACGCTTGCCGGAATTATTGCGAATGAAATGGGTGTACATGAAGGTAACGTCAGGATACCGGCAATCGAAAAACCGGGAGAAATGGCGGCAATCTTAAATGGTCTTCAGGAAGGAGACGTTTTGTTTGTCGATGAGATTCACAGGTTAAACCGACAAGTAGAAGAGGTTCTTTATCCTGCTATGGAAGATTTTGCCATTGATATTATGATCGGAAAAGGGTCGGCCGCCCGCTCGATCCGTTTGAACCTGCCTAAATTTACACTTGTCGGCGCAACAACGAGAGCGGGAATGTTAACAGCTCCTTTACGCGATCGTTTCGGTGTTATGCACCGTTTGGAATTATATACTCCGGAAGAACTAAAACGATCATATTACGTTCGGCATCTGTGTTAAATGTAGAGATCGAAGAGGACGGGGCTTTAGAACTTGCTCGCCGATCCAGAGGAACTCCCCGCCTTGCAAACCGTCTGTTGAAACGTGTAAGAGATTTCGCTCAAGTAAAATACGATGGCAAAATCACGAAAAAAGTGGCAGATTATGCGCTTGACCTTCTTGATGTCGATAAGTATGGTCTGGATCATATCGATCGAACGATTCTGCTGACAATGATTGAAAAATTCCAAGGCGGTCCGGTTGGTTTGGATACACTGGCGGCGGCGATTTCAGAAGATGCAGGAACATTGGAAGATGTGTATGAGCCGTATCTTTTGAAAAACGGATTTATACAGCGGACTCCGAGAGGACGCATAGTAACTGATCTGGCATACCGGCATCCCGGGATAGAATCTTTTGCGGATGAATAATTTCGGAATAGTTATGAAACGGATAGTTCCGAAAAAAAGTAGTTGGTTTTACCGCTAAATAGTTTATAATGAATTTTAAGAAACGCGAGGAGGAAGCTATGAGTTCAGCAAAACATTTTACGGAAGTATTGATCGGAGGAAAAGTATATACTTTGAGCGGATTTGAGGGCGAAGAGTATCTGCAGAAAGTGTCTTCCTATTTGAATCATAAGATAACAGAATGTACAAATAGTGAAGGATACAGAAAACAGAGCGCTGACACAAGAAATGTACTTCTCGCTCTTAACATTGCCGATGATTACTTCAAAGCAAAAAACAGGGTGATTCGCTGGAGAGTGACATTGAACTAAAAGATAAGGAAATGTATGATTTAAAGCATGAACTTATTTCAGCGCAGATCAAACTGGAGAATGCGGAAAAAGAGTTGGCAAAATTAAAAGAAGAGAACAACGATCTTCAAATGCAGATTGTGAAGCTCGAGACAGAAATGAAAAATCGCAGAAGATAAAAATAAGGCTGTCAGTCATATGACAGCCTGTTTCTTTGGATAGTGTCTTTTTAGATAGTTGTTGTTTTATATAAAGGGAAAACACCTGTATGTTAAAGGGGATGTAGGGAAAGGAGTCAGCATGGAAAAACGCCGGATTGAAATATTCCTGCCGGATCTTATGCTTCTTTTTAAAGCTGCGATCAACGCAGGAGCGGATGCTGTGTACGCCGGAGGTCCGAAATTTGGAGCAAGAGCATATGCGGATAATTTTACAAAGAAGAGTTGATCGAAGCGATCAAAGAAGCTCATATATACGGAAGAAAGCTTTACCTTACGGTAAATACACTGCTGAAAAACAACGAAATTTCAGAGTTACCCGAATATCTGAGTCCGCTTTATGAAGCGGGGTTAGATGCGGTGATCGTTCAGGATATAGGAGTTCTCGAACTTGTAAGAGAGTACTTTCCGAAGATGGATATTCATGCGAGTACGCAGATGACGATCACAGGGTATCGCGGAGCGGCATTTATGGAAGGGCAGGGAATCAGCCGTGTTGTTCCGGCAAGGGAATTATCTCTTGAAGAAGTGCGTATGATCAAAGAAAAAACAGGGTTGGAGATAGAATGTTTTGTACATGGTGCACTTTGTTACTGTTATTCCGGTCAATGCCTTTTAAGCAGCATGATCGGCGGACGCAGCGGGAACAGAGGTCAGTGTGCTCAGCCTTGCAGACTGCCGTATACAGTAGAAGGTGAAAAAAAATATTATTTAAGTCCGAAAGATATTTGTACGCTGGATCTGATCCCGGAACTTGCGGAGGCGGGAATCGATTCGTTCAAGATCGAAGGTCGTATGAAAAAGCCGGAGTATGTAGCGGCAGTAACTGCAATGTACCGGAAATACACAGATTTATATATGCAAAACGGAAAAAAAGGGATATAAAGTTTCTTCCGAGGATAAACGTATACTGATGGATCTGTATAACAGAGGAGGATTTTCGGCAGGTTATTATCGACAGCATAACGGGCAGAATATGATAGCGTCGGATCGTCCAAACCACGCAGGCGTTCCGGCAGTAAAGGAAGAAAGCCAAAAAGGAAGATTGATCAAAGGAAAAATTCTTACAGACCTGCATGCAGGGGATGTGTTGGATATTTCAGGAAGCTATACTATTGGAAAAGATCAGAAAAAGGGGAAGCTTTTTTCAATGGTAGTGCAGAAACAAGTTTATATAAAACAGGGATCGACAATAAACAGAGTGAGAAACGAAAGTCTTATCACTTCGATTCATAAGCAGTATATCGGAGATTCAATCAGACAGAAGATAGACGGAAAACTTACGCTGGAAGTGGGAAAGCCGGCAAGTTTGAAATTGTACTGTAATGAAAGTACATATACTGCGTACTCAAAAGAAATTGTCGAACAGGCGCAGAACCGCCCGATGGAAAGAGAACGGATCGTTTCTCAAATAGAAAAATTAGGGAATACGCCCTTTGTTTTTGAAACTTTGGATATTAAGATGGATGAAGCGATTTTTCTCTCGATTAAAACACTTAATGATCTTCGCAGAGAAGCGGTAAGCGGATTGTGCGAGGCACTATCGGGGAAATATTACAGAAAAACAACAGATGAAAAAAAAAAAAGAGAATTGCAGCTGAGGTTATAGAAGAAAAGAACAATACTTATGATCAATTTAAAAGAAAAGAAAACTTTTCTTATTCGGTTCTCGTGGAAAATAAAGAACAGCTTTCGGCAGTCTGCGCCTATTTGGAGAAAAGAGAAACGGAGAATATAAAATCGCACGTATCTACGCCGAAAGCAATATTTTTCAGGAAGATATCCCGGGATACATCGAAAAATTAAAAAAGAAAAAGATAGAATTTTATCTTGCTCTTCCGCATGTATTCAGAAAAGGAAGCGCAGAACGGATTGAAAAATGCATCAGTCGGTTTTCGGAAAAAGAGTTAGACGGCGTACTTATTAGGAATTGGGAACAGTATACGCTGCTTTGTCAATTACAATTTGACAAAAAGTAATTTCGGATGATAATTTATATGTGTTTAATCGGTTTTCAAAAGAGTTTATGAAAAAAGCAGGTTTCTCTGAGTTTACAGCGCCGGCAGAATTAAATGAGAGTGAGCTTAAAATACTTGGACTTGAAACTGCGGAACTGACAGTATATGGTTATCGCCCGGTTATGATTTCGGCGCAATGTATTATGAAGACGAGAGGAAAATGTACAAAAAACTCTTCCTTTACGCAGATGAAAGACAGGATAGGAGAAGAGTTTCTCGTTCAAAACCGATGTGATGAATGTTATAATATCGTTTATAACAGCGCTCCTTTATATTTGGGCACACAAAAAGTAAAGATTCAAAAGCTTTCACCGAAAAGACTGAGGATTCGATTCGGAGCAGAGCGAAAGGAAGAAGTAAAGAAAGTATTAGAACAAGCAATCGATGCATTTGGAGAAAAACCGCAGTTTGATTATACACAGGAGCATTTCAAACGCGGCGTACTGTAAGTGCGCTCGATTATCGTCAGGAGAAATAACGTGGTAAATATTATCATTCAATTATCTAAATATGTAATTATCATACTTATGGCTGCTTATACGTTTTCCTGTTTCTCGATTTTTTACGAGAAATTATGAAGATGAAGAAAAAGAGTGCTTATCCGGCAGGATGTATTGATGTTTCTTTTGCAGTTTGCAGCGTTTGGTACAATGTATTTGGCAACAAAAGATATTCGGATCTTGTTTTTTTATATGCAGTATTGACGGTGATTCTTCTTGCGGTCATTCTTTTTGTATAATTTGATTTATCCGAATGTGTCAAGGCTTGTTGTAAATAATATGTGTATGCTGATCACTGTCGGGATGATCATGATCACGAGATTGTCCGCAGATAATCCGTCTCCTTACGGCACGGCGGTAAGACAGCTTGTATTTGTTGCTTTGGGAATTACCTTTGGACTTGTTGTTCCGGTTTTGATCCGAAAAATGAAGTTCCTTGATCAGTGGACATATATTTATGCGGCAGTAGGAGGAGCAGCTCTTCTTGCAGTTGCATTGTTCGCACAGATTTCCGGCGGGGCAAAGCTGGGATTCGAAATTGCAGGCATAAATATACAGCCGTCTGAGTTCGTAAAAATTATTTTTGTATTTTTTGTTGCAGCAAGTCTGAATAAATCAAAAGAATTTAAAAATATCGTTGTGACAACTGCGATTGCGGCAGCACATGTATTGATCTTAGTTCTCTCTACGGATTTGGGAGCGGCACTGATCTTCTTTGTTGTTTATCTTGTTATGCTTTTTGTCGCGACAAGACAATGGCTGTATGCGATAGCGGGACTTGGAGCCGGAGCAGCCGCGGCAGTTGTCGGTTATCATTTGTTTTCGCATATTCAGGTCAGGGTAGAGGCGTGGCAGGATCCCATCGGGACGTACAGCGGAAGCGGTTATCAAGTGGCACAATCGTTGTTTGCGATCGGTACGGGAAGCTGGTTTGGGACAGGACTTTTTAAAGGACAGCCGGATACGATACCTGTTTCGGAGACAGATTTTATCTTTTCTGCTATTACAGAAGAAATGGGAGTGATTTACGCACTTTGTCTGATTTTGATCTGTGTAAGCTGTTATGTGATGTTTCTGAATATTGCAATGGAATTGAGAAATAATTTTTATAAGTTAATCTCACTTGGATTGGGAACGTGTTATATTTTTCAGGTTTTCCTGCAAATAGGAGGCGTCACAAAATTTATTCCGTCTACAGGAATGACTTTGCCGTTTGTAAGTTATGGCGGAAGTTCGATGTTAAGTACGATGATTATGTTTGGAATCATTCAGGGACTATATATTATAAGAGAAGATGAAGAAGAGGAACGGGAAAAAGAAAAACTAAGAAAAGAAAGGAAAAGAAAAAATGGCGTGGGAAGAACAGCGCCCCGAAAGACGGCAAAAAGCGGACCGAAATTCGAAGAAGTCCCAAGACAGAGGCCGCGGAAAAAAAACGGGAACGCGCACAAAATAAAGATTTCGCTAAAATTACATATTTCTTTGTGATCTTGTTTATTGCATTGATGGGTACCTCGTTTATTTCACAACTGTAAAAGCCAAGACGTTTGTCAATAGTCCTTATAATCAAAGGCAGGATTCTTTTGCACAAAGCGTTGTCAGAGGAGATATTACAGATAGAAATGGCAATGTACTTGCAACAACGGAAGTGGACGAAGACGGAACAGAGACAAGAACGTATCCGTACGGCTCGCTGTTCTCCCATGTTATCGGATATAATGATTCACAGTTTGGAAAAACAGGACTTGAGTCCGCGCAGAATTTTGATCTTCTTACTTCAAATGCATTTTTTATGGAAAAGATTCAAAATGAATTTAAAGGAGAAAAAGATCAGGGAGACACAGTTGTTACAACACTTGATGCAGAACTTCAGCAGGCTGCCTATGATGCGCTCGGAGAGAACAAAGGAGCGGTTATTGTGATGGAGGCAGACACAGGGAAAATACTTACTCTTGTTTCAAAGCCTGATTTTGATCCGAATACGCTTGCTGAAAACTGGGAGATCCTAAATACGGATGAGGAAAACAGTCCGCTTTTGAATCGGGCTACGAACGGGTCTTATGCTCCGGGTTCTGTATTTAAAATTGTGACTGCTCTTGCTTATATGCGGCAGGATACGGATTATAACTCGTATTCTTATGACTGTCAGGGATCCATTACAGAAGACAATGTCACAATTCGCTGTTTTAACGGAACGGTACATGGATACGAAGATTTGAGAAGTTCTTTTGCAAACTCATGTAATGCATCATTTGCAAATATCGGCTTAAGCCTTGACGTGGACGGCTATCGGGAAACGGCGGAAAGCTTATTGTTCAATAAGAAACTTCCAAGCGTTATGGATTATACAAAAGTTCCTTCGTGCTTGATGCGAAGTCCGGTTCCGCAGAAATTATGATGACGGCAATGGGACAGGGAAAAACAATGGTAAGTCCGTATCATATGGCGCTGATCACGGAGACGATTGCAAACGGCGGTACATTGATGCAACCCTATTATGTAGATAAAGTGACCAATTACACCGGTACGGAAGTGAAAAAGAATGTTCCGAAAAGTTATAAACGGATCATGACGTCAGAAGAAGCGGCACAGTTAAAAGAGTACATGGCGGCTGTTGTAAGTGAAGGAACCGGTTCGGTATTAAGCGGAAGGTCATATACGGTCGCGGGAAAAACAGGAACGGCTGAATATAGTATGACAGACGGAGAAAAAACGCATTCATGGTTTACGGATTTACAAATGTTGACAATCCGGAACTTGTGATCACTGTTATTACAGAAGGGTTGACGGAAGTGCAGGAGGAAAAGCGGTATCTATCGCAGGAGCTGTTCTGGATTCTTATTATAATCGGTGAAGTTTATGAGTCAGATAGAGTTTTATCATAATCTATATGTTAGTGAATGCTGGCAGAAGAAAAAGGGAAAAATAGTAAAAAGGCTGAAGGAAAATAAACTTCAGCCGCAAGTATATGTTATTACATTATCTCAGGGAGAACAAAATCAACTGGAATTTTTTTCAAGCGTCTTGCTAAAACAATCCATATTTGAACATTCAAAGCTTTTTGTGATCGGAATTGCAGATGGATATGATGAAGCGCTTTTCCTTGTTGAAGAAATTGTTCAAGACGTATATCAAGAAACCAAAAGTGCAAATGCAAGACAGTTTCTTTTAACAGATCAGGCTGAATACGAGAAAAAAGGGCGGTAGGCAAATGTTACATATCATACTCCTTATCTTAAAAATACTTGGATTTTTGATACTTGTTTTAGCAGGACTTATGTTAGTTGCAGTTATAACAGTTCTTTTGCTCCGGCGGGGTATCGATTCGATTTATCTGCCGAAGAATTCGGGAAAAGTATTTTGGGAAAGCTGCGTTTCTATTGGATAAAACCGTTTATTTCGGGAGAAATCTGTTATGATAATGGGAATTTGACGTGGAATATAAGAGCGGCTTGGAAAAAGTTTGGAAATGCCGAAATACAAGGAAACGATAAAGACAAAAAAATATAAGAAACGAAACCGATAGTTCAAAAAGAAAAGATCCGGAAAGAGAGAAAGATCAAGAGAAGGAAAAAAATTTTTCAAAGCCAGATGATACAAAGGGCGGGGAAGGCAGCGATACAAAAGTACTTCCCGAATCAAATACAATTGATACAAAAAGTATCCGTGAAATACAGACAGATGAAAAAAATACAGGTTTTGAGAGGGAAGCGGATGAAGTAAAAAAAATTCCGAAAAATAGAAAAAGTTCTTCGAAGTCATTTGGAGAGAAGATTAAATACACATTTCGGAAATTATGTGATAATATAAAAACATTAATAAAGAAAAAAGAAGTTCTTGAACAGTTCTTGAAAAATGAGATTCACAAAAATGCATTTTCAAAACTTATTAAAGAAACAAAACAATTCGCAATAAAATTACGTCCCCGAAAAGCCGCAATAAAAGCGAAGTTTGGATTTGAAGATCCGTCAGTTACAGGCTATATTCTCGCGTTAATAAGTATTATTTATCCTTTCTTGGAGGGCAGACCGAGATTATACCGGATTTTGAACATAAAGTCTTTGAGATGGATCTGCATATTGAAGGAAAGATAAGACTTCTTTATTTGTTTTTATTTGCTTTTCATATGCTTATGGATAAGAATGTGAGAATAACGGTCACGCATTTGAAAAAATTAAAGTTATGATATTTGGAAGTTCAAACAGGAGGAATGAAAAAATGGCAGACAGTAATAACAATTTTAAATCAACGGTAGAGGCTCTTTTTAAAGGTATGGATGCGGTCGTATCTTCAAAAACAGTTGTCGGAGATGCGATTCATATTAATGATACAATTATCCTTCCCCTTGTAGACGTTTCTTTTTGGAATCGGTGCAGGTTCTTCTTCGGCAGATAAAAAAGAAAAAAGGAATGGGGGAATCGGAGGTAAAATGTCTCCGAGCGCCGTGATCGTTATACAGGGGAGGGAAGACAAAGCTCGTAAATGTGAAAAACCAGGATACAATCACAAAAATTCTTGATATGGTTCCTGATGTTGTCGATCGTTTTACGGGAAAAGATGAACGTATGACAGAGAAGGAAGTAAACGATATTCTTGATGCCGAAATAGAAAAATAAAAAAGAAAAGTAAGCGGTATATTATTTTGAATGATATAATATAGTTCTGGATTTATAGGAATGTGCATAGGGTAGAATAAGAAGCTTCCCGAAAGTGAATACGATATATGAAAAAAATATGTGGCTTTGCATTATTTTGGATGGCGATCGGAATGTTTATAATGATGATGCTTCCAAACGTTATTTGGGGAGTTATTTTGATTATTTTGTTTCTGCTTGTCGGATATCGGCTTTTTTGCTGTTGTTAAAAAGAAAATTCTTGAAACGTAAAAACAATGACATAAAAAACGGATCTGAATTTACAGATCCGCTTTTTCCGTGTCATTGTTTCCGATGATGTGTGTCTGATTAAGCGCGCTCAACGCGTCCGGACTTCAGACAAGATGTACAAACATACATTTTTTTGGAACCGCCTTCTGTTTTGACTCTGACGGATTTTACATTTGATTTCCACATTTTCGGTGTTTTTCTATGAGAGTGGCTTACATTGTTACCAAAATGAGCACCCTTTTCACAAATAGCACATTTAGCCATGACTGCACCTCCTAACAATCTGAACTCGTCATATAGACTCATAACACTGATATTCTATCAGAAACATTTCAGTATTGCAAGTATTTTTTAAAAAAACGAATGTATATTGTAAAATGTTAGAAGTGATAGTATAATAAACATGTTATTTATGGCAAAATTGTGTGAAAGAACCGGAGGTATATATTATGAAAGGAAGTATGAGCACAGATCTTGGCATTATCACGGTCAATCCGGAAGTGATCGCCAAATATGCGGGTTGTTGCTGTTGAGTGTTTCGGAATTGTCGGAATGGCGGCTGTAAATATGAAGGACGGACTTGTGCGTCTTCTGAAAAAAGATAGTCTGACACATGGAATTCAAGTGACGATTTCTGATAATAATGAAATTACATTGAATTTTCATGTAATCGTTGCATATGGCGTGAATATCCTTTCTGTTTCTGACAATCTTATGAGCAATGTAAAGTATAAGGTTGAGGAGTTTACCGGAATGGCGGTAGAAAAGATCAACATCTTTGTTGAAGGTGTAAGTGATTGATTAAGGAGGATATTTTCGTGGCAGTGAAAACGATAAATACAGAGCTGTTCCGCAAGATGTTTCTTGCAGGTGCGGCCAATCTGGAAGCAAAAAAGAATTTATAAATGAACTGAACGTATTCCCGGTTCCCGACGGCGATACGGGAACAAATATGACACTTACTATTATGTCTGCGGCAAAAGAAGTACAATTTCTTGAAAATGCGGATATGTTGACAATCGCAAAGGCAATTTCTTCAGGATCTCTTAGAGGAGCTCGCGGTAATTCGGGAGTAATTTTATCACAGCTGCTCAGAGGGTTTACAAAAAGAGATCAGAGAACATAAAGAGATCGATGCGGTGATTTTGGCAAAGGCATGTGAACGTGCAACAGCAACAGCTTATAAGGCGGTTATGAAACCGAAAGAAGGAACGATCCTTACTGTTGCAAAAGGAATCTCAAGGAAAGCGGAAGAACTTGCGGAGACGACGGAAGATTTGGAAGTTTTCATTCCTGAAGTGATCAAATATGCGGAAGAAGTTTTGGCTCAGACACCGGAGATGCTCCCGGTATTAAAGGAAGCGGGAGTTGTAGATTCCGGAGGACAGGGATTGCTTGAAGTGATTCATGGGGCGTATGATGCATTTCTTGGAAACGAAATAGATTATGCGGCAATCGAAGCAAGCGGCGGAACAAAAATGGTAAAACCTTCCCAGCAGGCGGAAGCGGATATTAAGTTTGGCTATTGTACAGAATTTATTATCATGACAGAAAAAGAATTTACAGATAAGAATGAAGCAGAGTTTAAAGCTTATCTTGAATCGATCGGCGATTCGATCGTTTGTGTTGCCGATGATGATATTGTGAAAATTCATGTACACACGAACGATCCGGGACTTGCGATTCAAAAAGCGCTCACATACGGTCAGCTTTCCAGAATGAAGATTGATAACATGAGGGAAGAGCATCAGGAAAAACTGATCAAAGACGCAGAAAAAGCGGCAGCTCAACAGGCATCTGAGAAGAAGAAAAAAGAACCGAGAAAGCCGGTTGGTTTTATAGCCGTATCTATCGGTGAAGGAATGAATGGGATTTTCAGAGAGCTCGGTGCAGATTATATCATTGAAGGCGGACAGACAATGAATCCGAGTACAGATGATATGCTCAGTGCGATCGATGAAGTGAATGCAGACCATATCTTTATTCTTCCGAACAATAAAAACATTATCCTTGCGGCGAATCAGGCACAGTCATTAACAGATGACAAAGATATTATTGTTATTCCGACAAAGACTGTTCCACAGGGAATTACCGCAATTATCAGTTACATGCCGGAAGCGGACGTAGATACAAATATTGAAGCGTTAGAAGAAGCAATCAAAAACGTAAAGACCGGACAGGTCACATATGCAGTCCGTGATACGCACATTGATGACAAAGAAATACATGAAGGCGATATAATGGGAATCGGAGATCGGGGAATTCTCGCAGTCGGACAGTCTGTTGAAGAGACGACAAAAGAGATGCTTGCACAACTCGTCGATGAAGAATCCGAATTGATCAGCCTGTATTTCGGACAGGACGTTTTGGAAGAAGATGCGGAAAATTTTGCGCAGGAAGTGGAAGAGTTGTATCCTGATGTAGATGTGGATGTACACATGGGAGGACAGCCGATTTATTATTATGTGCTCTCCGTAGAATAACAGAACAAAATTTTTATAACTAAGCAGTAATATATGATATAAAGAGGCGCTCTTCCATAAGGGGAACGCCTCAAAATATATCAGATCACATAGGCAGATAGAAAAATAGGCGGGAATGAAAGTGGAAAAAAAAGAAAGATCAGTTCCTTAAAAGGAATCGGAGAAAAGACAGAAAAATTGTTTCAAAAAATCGGAGTAGATACAGTTGAAGATCTGATTCGTTATTATCCGAAAGGATTTGAGATTTTTGAAGATCCGATTTCTGTCGGTGAAGTAGAAGAAGGAAAAGTTTGTACAGTAGCAGGTATGGTTTTCGGCAGAATTCAAGTATCGACAAATTCTAAAATGCAGATAACAACATTACATTTAAAAGATGTGACCGGTACTTTAAAAGTTATATGGTATCGAATGCCGTTTTTGAGGAATACACTCGCAAAAGGCGGGACACTTGTTCTGCGCGGTCGTATCGTAAGAAAGAAAAATGAAATCGTAATGGAACATCCTGAAATATTCTATCCGTCATCAAAGTATGAGGAAAAAAGAGATACAATGCAGCCGGTATATAGCCTGACAGCCGGCTTGACGAATAATTCTGTCATTAAAGCTGTAAAACAAGCACTGTCTTTTTTGGATGATGAACAGGATATTCTTCCGGAAGAGCTTCGGCTTAAATACTCTTTTCCGAAATATGAAGAAGCAATTTACGCGATGCATTTTCCGAGAGAAAAAGAGGATTTTGTCCGGGCACGAAAACGGTTTGTGTTTGAAGAATTTCTTCTTTTTATTTTATCACTGCGTAGAATGAAGGAGTCCGAAAATCGCAGCGAAAATCCATTTCATTTTGCAGATCGTCCGGAGATAGAACAATTTTTAGGAGCTCTTCCATATCATCTTACAAATGCTCAGGAGAAAGTTTGGACGGAGATTAAAAGTGACATGCAAAGTGAAAACGTCATGTCGCGGCTTGTTCAAGGAGATGTCGGATCCGGAAAAACGATCATTGCATTTTTGGCGCTTTTGCTGTCAGCATTAAACGGATATCAAGGTGCGCTTATGGCGCCGATGCCGACGGAAGTATTGGCGGTTCAGCACTATGAAAACATATCTGAAATGTTGGAAAAATATAAAATCCCGCTTCAAGCAGAACTTTTGACAGGGTCAATGACAATGAGTCAGAAAAAAGAAAGCTTATGCCCGAATTGAATCAGGAGAAGCCGCTATTATAATCGGAACCCACGCGCTTATACAGGAGAAGGTTTTATATCGTAATCTTGCGTTAGTTGTTACGGATGAGCAGCATCGATTTCGGGTAAGACAAAGGGAAACACTGGCGCAAAAAGGGAAGACACCTCATATTCTTGTAATGAGCGCGACTCCGATCCCGCGGACGCTTGCAATTATCTTATATGGCGATCTTGACATTTCTATTATCAATGAAATGCCAAAAAACAGATTGCCGATAAAAAATTGTGTCGTAAATACTGAATATCGGGAAAAAGCATATCGTTTTATGAGAAAACAGGTTTTAGAGGGACGACAATGCTATGTGATCTGTCCGATGGTAGAGGAAAGTGAAAGTCTGGATGCCGAAAATGTTATCGACTACTCGCAAATGCTCGCAGAAGAATTGGGGGATGGTATTCATGTAGGCTGCCTTCACGGAAAAATGAAGCAGAAGGAAAAAGATGAGATAATGTCTGCATTTGGGAAAAATGAAATTCAGATACTTGTATCTACAACTGTTGTTGAAGTTGGGATCGATGTGCCAAATGCAACAGTTATGCTTATTGAAAATGCGGAGCGTTTCGGACTTGCCCAACTTCATCAGCTTCGCGGGCGTGTCGGAAGAGGCGGATATCAATCTTATTGTATTTTTATGTCTGCGTCTAAATCGGACGAGACAAAAGAAAGACTTGAAATCTTGAACCGCTCGAACGACGGTTTCTTTATCGCCGGGGAAGATCTGCGTCTTAGAGAGGACCGGGAGATCTGTTCGGAATACGTCAAAGCGGGATTCTTGACTTTAAGATTGCAGATGTGTTTCAGGATGCAGAAGTGTTAAAAATCGCCGGCGAAGAAGCAAATAAAATTTTAAAAGAGATCCTGAATTAAAAGACCCTTCTTATAAAAAAATAAAAAATCATATCGATCATAAGATTCAACAGATTATGTTAGAAACGACGTTGTAATGGATGAAAGGTGTAAAAAATTGCCAGTTTAAAAATTGTTGTCCTCCATATACTATGAGCGTAACAAAACAAACGGAAGCAAATGTATCGTAACCGGCTGCATAGAAAGCAGATTACATACATGTGCAGCCGGAAGAATTGTTACAACAAACGAAAACGATAAATGTCGTTAAAATGCAAAAGGAGGAAATTGATCATGGCAAATCGTTCATCTAACAGAGCAGCAGTACCGGAGGCAAAGGGCGCTCTGGACAAATTCAAGTATGAAGTGGCAAGTGAGTTAGGAGTACCGTTGACAGACGGTTATAACGGAGACCTCACATCGAAACAGAACGGATCTGTTGGCGGATATATGGTCAAGAAAATGATCGAGCAGCAGGAAAAACAGATGGCAGGCAAATAACATCGTTTTTTCGATAAAAAAGCTCGTCCCTATTACAAAGAAAAAAGACGTCCGGGATTGACCCGGACGTCTTTTTTCTGATAAAATTTTGCGTAGTTGTTAAAGAAAACGAGGTGTCATTTTATGCGTGTAATTGCAGGAAGTGCAAGAAGTCTCAGATTAAAAACTTTAGACGGGATGGACACAAGACCAACGACTGACCGTATCAAAGAAACACTGTTCAATATGATAGGTCCGTCAATGTTTGACTGTGTATTTCTTGATCTCTTTGCGGGAAGCGGCGGGATCGGAATTGAAGCGCTCAGCAGAGGAGCTCGCGAAGCTGTTTTTGTAGAGAATAATCCGAAGGCAATGATGTGTGTTAAAGACAATCTGAAGTTTACCAAATTAGAAGGCAAGGCGGTTACATTGACTACAGATGTTATGAATGCGCTTTACAAGCTGGAAGGTGAAAAGGTATTTGATTATATTTTTTTTGGATCCTCCGTATGACAGAGGATTCGAAAAGAGGGTATTAGAATATTTATCGGATTCAAGTCTTGTCTATGAAGATACCCAGATCATTGTGGAAGCGTCAAAAGAAACTGATTTTTTCGTATTTACAGGATTTGGGATTTGAAATTATCAGAGAAAAAACGTATAAAACGAATAAGCACCTGTTTATCGAGAAGGCGGGGAAAGAGGAAGTATGTTAAGAGCAATTTATCCGGGCAGTTTTGATCCGGTTACTTACGGTCATATAGATATTATGCGAAGATCATGCAAAATTGTTGACGAATTAATTGTCGGCGTATTGAGCAATAAAGCAAAAATCCCGTTGTTTTCTGTAGAAGAACGTGTTAAAATGTTAAAAGAAGTGACAAAAGATCTTGATAATATCCGAATCGTTCCGTTTGATGGACTTTTAGTGGAGTTCGCTTCGCGTATGAATGCCGGACTTGTGATAAGAGGACTTCGGGCAATCACAGATTTTGAATATGAACTGCAGATGTCGCAGACGAACCATAAACTGGAGCCGGATCTGGAGACGATGTTTCTGACTACCAGTATCGAATATTCTTATTTAAGTTCTACAACAGTAAGAGAGATTGCTGCTTTGGGGGAGATTTAACACAATTCGTGCCGGAGGCGGTAGCTTTGGAACTTGAAAAAAGATGAATACAAAAGGAGAGTGTAACAAATGAGCAGCCGTATTGAGCAGATTATCGAAGAGATTGAAGAGTATATTGACCGAGACTGTAAATTCCAGCCGCTGTCAACTACCAAGATTATTGTGAATAAAGAACATTTAGAAGAGCTTTTGAGAGAACTTCGTCTGAAAACTCCTGACGAGATTAAACGTTATCAGAAGATTATCGCAAACAGAGATGCGATTCTTGCGGATGCACAGGCAAAGGCGGATGCGATGATTGAAGAAGCGCAGGTACAGACGACAGAGCTTGTCAGCGAGCATGAGATCATGCAGCAGGCTTATGCGCAGGCAAATGAGATTGTAACGCAGGCTACGGCACAGGCTCAGGAGATTATAGATAACGCAACGAGTGATGCAAATGCAATCAGGATCGGAGCAATCCAGTATACAGATGATCTTATGGCAAATGCCGAAAGTATTATCGGACATACACTTGATAGTTATACAACAAAATACGATGGTCTGATCAGCTCCCTCCAGGAATGTTATGAAACCGTTCGCGCAAATCGCGCAGAACTTGATATCCCAACAGAAGAAGAGTCCGGAATATATAATTCTCAGGACGATTTATTCTAGGGTGACGGATATTTCGACTATTTTTAATTATATATGATACAATAAAAGCAGACGCTTTTAAGAAAAAAGAGATGCCTTTCAAGCAAGATTGTTTGGAAGGCATCTTTTGTACCGGAAAGCAGCGGTATTGAAAGCCGATGTGCACATGTTCGACTTCCGGAGGACATCTTTTCGAAATGTGACAGATCTAGTGTCGGAAAGTGTTCAAAAATGGGAACTTTTGCAGTTATCTGGATGTAGCGTCCATTCATCTGAAATACATTTTCAAGAAGTATTAAAAATAGAAGAACTCTGTTCATTTGTCTGAAAAAGCGTTACAATCGTTTCAGAAGGACGGGGAGGTGTTCCAGAGATCAGAAAGAACAAACAGAGTGCATGGGTTTAGGTTTAGATGGAATGCAGAAAATGAACGGCGCGATTAATGTTGATTTCATGACTGAGGAAGAGATTCATCAGAAGCTAGAAGCGGGATATAAGGATATGGAAAGCGGAAAAGTTCGGGAGGCATCGATTGTATGATACAAAGCAAACGATAGAACAAGTAACAGACTTTGCAAAAAAAGCAACCGCTTTGGGATTTTATAAGCAATATCGGGTATCTGCGGAATTGGGTTCTCAGATTGCTGGCATGATGGAGAAAGAATTCATAGACTATTTAGAAGAGAATGGTGTTTCCGTATGGAAATAGAAAAAAAAGATATAAAATGCTGGCAGATACATAAAAAATGAGGGAAGCACATAGAATAAAACCGGTATGAGTTGTCCTTGACAAAGGAGTTTGTTGAGGATATCACTATACCTAGTGATCGCACTACGGAAACTTGAGAAGCCCGTAGTCCGGAAGGCCTGCGCCTTTCGTTATTGTATCAGGAAAACCACGCGATAGTCGCGTGGTTCCGTGAAAGCTTTAGCGATGTATTCAGACATAAAAACTCCTAATGTGTATAATAAAAACGTGACCTGCCAGTTACGTAAATAAAATACACATTAGGAGGACAGTATGATGTCAGAACAAAATACAGACGTAAAAAGCTTAGCACATACAAAATGGAATTGCAAATATCATGTAGTGTTTGCACCTAAATATCGAAGGAAAGTATTTTATAACGAAAAGAAAGAAGCAATTCGTGAAATAATCCGAACACTGTGCCAATGGAAAGGTGTTGAAATCATCGAAGGAGAAGTATGTCCGGATCATATTCATTTACTTCTGAGTATCCCGCCCAAAATGAGCGTTTCGGGATTCATGGGATACTTAAAAGGAAAGAGTAGCCTAATGATATTTCAGAGATTCGGAAATATGAAATTTGCATACCGAAACCGCGAGTTTTGGTGTAAAGGGATACTATGTTGATACAGTAGGGAAGAACACGGCAGCAATAAAAAGTTACATAGCCAACCAGCTAAAACAAGATAAGGAAATGGATCAGATTAGTCTATTCGATCCGCGAGACCCGTTTACGGGTAGCAAGTAATCCTGCGCGTGGCTGGCAGGCCAATAAAAGACGCACTTGTGCGTGGCTAGTAATATTAGGGCTATGCCCGAAAATGAAAAACCACCCGCTAGGCGGGTGGATGTTTATTTTCGGGGAAGTACAAAGGCGGCGGGGAAATGAAGAAAAAGGATTTTTAACATAATGTTAGCAGTTATGACAAAGTTCAGAAATGTGTGTGCTCATAGTGATCGTCTGTTTGACTTTCGTACCAAGGATGCTTTATGTGATATGAAAATTCATGAAAGACTTTTCTTACCAAGAGAGCAAGGAAGATATGTGTATGGAAAATGACTTGTTCGCACAGTTGATTATCTTGAAACTTTTATTGCCGGAAGATGAGTTTAAAACACTTTTCCACGAATTAAAAATTTGAGTGTATGAAGAAAAGTCTGTAATTAAGATTTTCTATGATAATGATAGGGGGGAAGCTCGTTCCGGAGCTTTCAACCCTTGTTTTGGAACTTTATGGTTTTGTGGACATTAACACCACAACAGGTTAGATAATAAGTCGGACTCCTTTCGTAAAAGGTTTCATTATATTGTAAAGCCATTGAAAGTAGATATTATAAAAAAAGCAGTACATAACCATACGCTGCAGCGGCCGAAATTACAGCTGTTATTATTTTCTGGATTAAATATGGAATGAAAGGAATTCCGGAAGAATGAATCATACTTTTTGTCTGTGCGAGCGCGCATAATCCCCCGAATGAAGTTAATGCAATAATGAGCGGATATGAAACAGCAATATTCTCGAATCTCTCAAAAGAATGATAATTCCGTTTGTCAGTTCCAAAACAGGAAGAAGATAAAAAAACGCAGGAATATCCGTGGAAAATTTTGTGAGAAGGCGTATAAAAACAGAAAAGATAATGATATAGCCGCCTACCTTTACAATGTTTTCAAAACTATCCATCATACATTCGTCGAATGTGCGGAAGGAAAACGGATTGTTTTACATTCTGTCTGGCGCAAGGATTCTCCGTATGATTCACTATGTTTGAAATAAAATCTTCTGAAAAAGAAACTAAGAAAAATCGGAACCGCAATTAATATGATAAGCGTTGGAACAAGTAACGTCCGATCACGCAAAATCTTGTGTATAATAAAATTAACGATAAAAACAGGACTTGTATTATTACAGAAAGATAACAGATAAGCAGCCTCAGAGCGTTCGATCTTTTTTGTACACACAAGATCTGCGGTAACTTTTGCACCCATCGGATAACCGCATAAAAATCCGGCAATAACAGAAAATGCCCCTGCGGCAGATACGGAAAATATTTTTCCGAGAGGTTTTCCAAGTACATTTGCTATTATATTTAGTCCTCCGCTTTTTAAAAAGAATAGCAGTAATAAACATAAATGGAAAAAGTGTAGGAAAAATTGTGTTAAACCAGAGTAAAAGTCCGTCTGCAGCACCTGTAAAAACGATATCAGGAGAAACGAGCATTGCAAGAAAAAGAAAAACAGTCAGACTTCCGGCATTGAGAAAACCTATTTTTTTAATAAGTTTTTACTAGATGAGCATTTCACAATTTTACTCCTTTTTTCCAGAAACAAAATCATATAGTAATGCTTATGATGCACACATCTTTTGTATGAAAATATCATATAGTGAAAGACAGAATAAAATGTGTTTTTTTATATTGACAAAAAACGGAAGGGGCAGAGTGTGAGAAAGTTTCAAAAAGGGAAAAGAGACTTTTTAAAAATTTTACAATTTTGTCTTCCGTACTGTTTTTCTGCGTATTGCATTCGGCTATATGGATTCCGAAACTTCAATATCAAAGCGAGAAAAAGCCGATTGTCGGAAGATATTGTGTATTCCAATTTTTTCGCAGACAGCCTGTATCTGATGAAGTGTTAAAAAATTGAAAGAAAGTGAAGATCCGGGAAAGTTTCTCGGTTTGTACTGGCTGGAAAGTGATTTTGAAAGGGAAAAAACAGTCGGAGATATTACAAAATCAGAAAACAGATGGAAAAAAGCAGAGAGGTGGAACTCGTATGTCAGTGTCTGTCGGGCAATCTGGAATGACCTGGAATATTTTCCTGTAGCGGAAACTAATTTTGGGAAAGCGAACGTTTCTTTTTCAGATTCGTGGATGTTGGATCGGACTTACAAAGGAGATAGAAAACATGAAGGGACAGATATTATGCCGTTTGTCAATAAGCGGGATTACTTTCCTGTCGTAAGTATGACTGACGGGATTGTAACGTCGGTCGGTTGGTTAGAATTAGGTGGGTATCGTGTTGGAATCACTTCACCGGGAGGCGCTTACTTTTATTATGCACACTTAAGTTCTTATGCCGGAATAAAAGAAGGAGATCCTATATCAGCGGGCGATGTGATCGGATTTATGGGAGATACGGGATACAGTAAAAGAGAAGGGACAACAGGAAAGTTTCCTGTGCACTTACATCTTGGAATTTATATTTATAAAGACGGAAAAGAAATCAGTGTCAATCCATATGCAGCGTTAAAATATGTTGAAAACAGAAAAATCAAAGCATACTCAGACAGGTAGAATAATCATCGGAAAGTCTTTTATGAAGAGGCAAAACATGATATGATAGATAACACATGAAAAAAGAGTTGTGAAAAGCAACAGAAAACAGAGGAAATATTATGAATCTACCGATTGAATTTGAAGAAAAAATGCAAGATCTGCTTGGCGGGGAATATAACGATTATTTAAAATGTTATGAAGAACCCCGCCATTATGGACTCCGTGTAAATACATCCAAAATATCAATAGATCGTTTTTTAGAGATTGCTCCATGGCCGCTTCGTCCGATTCCGTGGATTGAAAACGGTTTTTATTATGATGGAGAAAAATATCAGCCTGCAAAGCACCCGTATTATTTTGCGGGATTGTACTATTTGCAGAACCAAGCGCAATGACGCCTGCAAACAGACTCCTATCGAAGCCGGAGACCGAGTGCTTGATGTGTGCGCAGCGCCGGGAGGAAAAGCGACAGAGTTAGGGGCAAAGTTAAACGGATCGGGAGTTTTGATCGCGAACGACCTGAGTAATTCAAGGGCAAGAGGACTTTTTGAAAAATATTGAACTTTTCGGAATCGGAAACGTTCTTGTTTTAAGTGAAGAACCCGGAAAGCTTGTGAATTATTTTCCGGAGTATTTTGATAAGATCTTGATCGATGCGCCGTGCTCCGGAGAAGGCATGTTTCGCAAGGACAGAAAAATGGTAAAGGCATGGGAAGAACATGGTCCGGAATTTTTTGTAAAAATTCAAAGAAGCATTATTACACAAGCGGCGCAGATGCTGAAACCGGGCGGAATGCTACTTTATTCTACATGTACTTTTTCACCGGAAGAAAATGAACAGACGATTGAATTTCTGTTACAAGAATACCCTCAATTTAAGATTTGTGATATCAAAGGATACGAAGGGTTTTCAGATGGGATTTTAAAAGCTTCTTTGAGCGGCAATGAACAGTTAAAGAAAACAATCCGCATTTTTCCTCATAAAATGGAAGGAGAAGGACATTTTATCGCGCTTTTAAAAAAAAGAAGAAGAGGCAGTTTCAGAAAACTTAAAGGAAAAAGAAAAAAACAATCGAAATAAAAATGAAAAAGAAAAAAGATTACCGGACGAACTTACGGAATTTTTGAAAAATGTAAAAAGAAAATTCGATTCATCCAGAATTGATATGCGGGGGAGAAAATGTATATTATATGCCGGAAGGTCTTCCAAAGTTAAACGGAGTGCGGTTTTACGGTCCGGGCTACTCTTGGGAGAATTGAAAAAAAAGGCGTTTTGAGCCAAGTCAGGCGCTGGCTATGAATTTGAAAAAAGAAGAATATGAAAATGTACTAGATTTTTCGGTTGATGATGAACGGATTATAAAGTATTTAAAGGGAGAGACATTGGAAGTTGAAGATCTCGTTTCCTCAAAAGAGAAGGGGTGGTATCTCGTATGCGTAGACGGTTATCCTCTCGGTTTTGGCAAGCTGTCAGGACAGATGTTGAAGAATAAGTATCTGCCGGGATGGCGGTGGCAGTCATCATGAAATTGCGGTTAGATAAATATTTGACGGAAATGGGATGCGGCACAAGAAGTCAGGTGAAAAAAGAGATCTTAAAAGGAAGCGTTTCCGTCAATGGAGAGATAGCAAAGAAAGCTGAGCGGAAAGTTGATACAGAAAAAGATGAGATTATATTTAAAGGAGAAAAGATCTTTTATGCAGGGTATGAATATTTTATGTTGAATAAGCCTGCCGGAGTTGTGTCTACAACGGAAGATAAAAAGAGCGTACAGTCATAGACCTGATCAAAGAAAGCAAAAGAAAAGACTTATTTCCCGCGGGGCGGCTTGACAAAGATACAGAAGGTCTTCTTTTAATTACAAATGACGGGCAGCTTGCGCACCGCCTTCTTTCCCCGAAAAAGCATGTGGATAAAATTTATTATGCAAAAATCAAAGGAATTGTGACAGAAGAAGATGTACGATTGTTTGAGAAAGGCGTACATATCGGAGATGAAAAACCTACGATGCCGGCGGCGCTTGAAATTCTTTCTGTACAAAAAGAACGGCGGAAAGAAAAGATAAAAGAGCAGAAAATATTGCCTGAAACAAAAAATGAAACAGATGAAAAGGAAGACGGATATTCGGAAATCTATCTTACAATCAAAGAAGGTCGTTTCCATCAGGTGAAGCGTATGTTTCGTGCGGTAGGAAAAGAAGTTGTTTATTTAAAAAGGATTCAGTTTGGAACATTGACATTGGATCCGTCTTTAAAACCCGGACAATATAGAAAATTAACAGAAGAAGAGGTAGAACAATTATGTTGACAGGAAAAAAAAGCGGTCATTTTGATATGGATGGATCACTTGTAGATTCGATGTGGATCTGGACGGAAGTTGACCGTATTTATATGGATAAATATCACTTGACTGCACCGGATACATTTCACAGAGATATAGAGGGGATGAGTTATGTAGAGACCGCACAATATTTTGTCGATACCTTTACAACATTAAATCAAACAGTAGAAGACGTAATGCAGGAATGGCGGGATATGACAGTTGAGCTGTATGCAACGAAAGTATTTCCAAAGGCCGGCGCAGTTGAGTTTCTGGATTTGATGAAACAAAACGGTATCCGTCTCGGTATTGCCACAAGCAATGATCGGGAAATTGCAGAAGCTGCGCTGAACGGACGGGGACTGACGAAATATTTTGATTCTGTACGTACTTCTTCGGAAGTTGCGGCAGGGAAACCTGCGCCGGATGTCTATTTAAAAGTCGCAGACGACATGAATGTAGACCCGAAAAACTGTCTTGTATTTGAAGATGTTATCAATGGAATTCTGGCAGGAAAGAACGCGGGCATGGAAGTGTGCGCTGTAGCAGATGATTTTACAAAAGCAGACGAAGCGGAGAAAAAGGCTGCCGCGGATTATTTTATCCGAGATTTTTTTGACGTTTTAAAAAACACTTACGAAAGGTGCTGAATTGAAAAATATGAACCATGATTTTTACCTGTATGCAGGGAAGATATGGAAAACGCGGGTGGAAGAGCGTTGATTTTGCCTATATTATCGGAGACGGATATGTGGATCATCCGTCTTTTGGTCATGCGATCATCAGCCGTCTTTTAGAATCAAGAGGATATCGTGTCGGAATTATTTCTCAACCGGATTGGAAAGATCCGGAAAGTATTTGTATTTACGGAGAACCGCGACTGGGATTTCTTGTTTCTGCCGGAAATATGGATTCGATGGTAAATCATTATTCTGTATCGAAAAAACGAAGAAGAACAGATGCTTATACCCCAGGCGGAGAGATGGGAAAACGCCCGGACCATGCCTGTGTTGTGTATGGAAATCTGATACGACAGAAATATAAAAAGACCGCAGTAATTATGGGCGGTATCGAAGCAAGTTTAAGACGTATGGCACATTATGACTATTGGTCGGATAAATTAAAACGGTCAATCCTTCTTGATTCCGGTGCGGATATTGTTTCTTACGGAATGGGAGAACGCTCGATCCTGGAGATTGCCGAAGCTTTAGAGGCAGGGAATACCAATCGAAGAAATTACTTATATTGATGGTACTGTCGTTAAAATAAAAAGAAAGAAAAATATATGACGCCCAGTTTCTGCCTTCTTATGAGGAGCAATAAAAGCAGATCGGAAAATGTATGCAAAAAGCTTCTATACACAATATTTAAATACGGATGCATTTAGCGGGAAACGACTTGCAGAACCTTATTGGAACATTTATATGTCGTTCAGAATCCGCCGTCAAAACCGTTAAGTGTTACAGAAATGGATGATATTTATGATCTGCCGTATATGAGGACTTATCATCCGTCTTATAAAGACGAAAGGAGGAATCCCGGCAATTTCGGGAGCTCCGCTTCAGCCTGATCAGCAACAGGGGATGTTTCGGAGGATGCAGTTTCTGTGCGCTTACATTTCACCAGGGGCGTATTGTACAGGTCAGAAGTCATGAATCGCTTATAAAAGAAGCGGAACAAATGGTTGAAGAAAAAGATTTTAAGGGATACATCCATGATGTAGGAGGTCCGACCGCAAATTTTCGTCATCCATCTTGTGAAAAACAGCTTCGGCACGGTGTATGCGCGACAAAGCAGTGTCTCTTTCCTGCTCCTTGCAAAAATATAGATGCAGATCATAGTGATTATGTTGCACTATTACGAAAATTAAGAAAGATCCCGAAAGTAAAAAAAGTATTTATCCGTTCGGGAATCCGATTTGATTATTTGCTGGCAGATAAAAAGAATACATTTTTAAAAGAACTATGTCAGTATCATGTAAGCGGACAACTGAAAGTGGCGCCTGAACATATCAGCGCTCCCGTGCTTTCTTTGATGGGAAAACCGGAACATCGAATATATGAAGAGTTTACACGACAGTTTAAGAAAATGAATGAAAGACTCGGAATGGATCAGTATCTTGTCCCGTACCTTATGTCTTCTCATCCGGGATCAACGTTAAAAGAAGCTGTTGAACTGGCAGAATACTGCCGTGACCTCGGATATATGCCGGAGCAGGTGCAGGATTTTTATCCGACACCTTCTACGCTTTCAACTTGCATGTATTATACGGGAATCGATCCGCGCACCGGTCAGTCTGTTTATGTTCCGAAATCCCCGCATGAAAAAGCGATGCAGCGCGCTTTGATTCAGTATCGTGATCCGAAACATTATGACCTTGTTTTGGAAGCTTTGAGAAAAACGGGAAGAATGGATCTTGTCGGCTACGGACCAAAGTGTCTGATCCGTCCCGGACGTGAAAAAGACAGTACAAATACAGGACGTGAAAAACAAGTAAATACAAGTAAAAAGCCAGCTTATAAAAAGATAGATAAGAAAACAAACTATAAGAAAAAGACAATCAGAAATGTGCATAGAAAGAAATGAGGATAAATGAAAATGAGAGTTGCAGTTGTCACCGGAGCGTCATCAGGTATAGGAAGAGAGTTTGTTCGTCAATTGGAATATTTTTATAAGGATCTCGACGAAATATGGGTAATTGCACGAAGGGAAGAACGGTTGGAGCAGCTTAGGAAAGAAGTTAATGTTCCGCTTCGCATTTTTGCGGGAGACTTACAGAAAAAACATGTATACAGACAATTTTATACAGAGCTTTGTCAATGGCACCCTAATATAAGAATGCTTGTCAATGCAGCCGGTTTTGGCAAAAGCGGAACTTTTTCGGAAATTGCCGAAAAAGGAAAACGGATTCATACGGATATGATCGATCTGAATTGCACTGCGCTTATCCGCATAACGCAAATGACGCTTCCTTATATGAAGATGGGAAGCCGTATTATAAACATGGCAAGTGCGGCGGCGTTTTGTCCGCAGCCTTCTTTTTTGCTGTTTATGCGGCGTCTAAAGCATGTGTTTTAAGTTTTTCACGTGCTCTGGGACAAGAATTAAGAGAAAAAAGCATTTATGTGACGGCAGTTTGTCCGGGACCTGTGGAAACAGAATTTTTCGAGGTGAGCGGAGAATTAAAAATCCCCTCAAAAAGCTGAATATGGCGGCGGCAAATAAAGTTGTTCATAGAGCTCTTATTGACAGCAGAAAGAAGAAATCTGTTTCTGTATATGGAGCAGGAATAAAAGCGGCAGAAATTATGACAAAACTGCTGCCGGTAAGTCTTATTTTGAAAGCGGAGGAACTATTTGTATCATGAAAAGACAGAAAAAGGAATGCCGGGATATTTAAATTATAAAAGAAAAATAGAAATCATAAGAACGCTTGCCTATTTTGGCATCGTGATCGCAATATTGCTTCTCGGATATTTTCAGACAGGAACAAAATTAAATCTTCTTACAGTAGTAGCTATTGTCGGATGTCTTCCGGCATCGAAAGCGCTTGTAGGAGTTATTACACGCTTTCCTTATCGTTCGATCGATGGAGAACGAGCGAAAGAAATCGCGTCAAAAACTGATCTTCTGACTGTTTGTTATGATATGGTGATCACGAGCAGAGATCATATAATGCCTGTTGACTGCATTGTGATATCCGGACATAATATTTTCGGATATACCCATTATAATAAAGTAAACACGACAGAACTTGCCGATCATATAAAAACAATTTTAGCACAAAACGGTTACAAAGGATTTCAAATTCGTATATTAAATGAGTATAAGCCGTTTATTACAAGAGCGGAAGGTTTAAATAATATTGCGGCTGTCGAACAGGAAGATACAAAAACAAAAGAAGAAACGGTACGTGGTCTTATTCTAAACATCTCTATGTAAATAAAAAGGAATTAAGTCAAATGAAAGAGATAGAAATCAACTCAAATGAAGCGGGACAGCGATTTGATAAATTTTTAGGAAAATATCTGGATCAGGCTCCGAAAAGTTTTCTCTATAAAATGCTTCGTAAAAAGAATATTACATTAAACGGGAAAAAGGCTGCGGGAAATGAAATTTTAGCTCTCGGCGATAATGTGAAGTTGTTTTTTTCGGATGAAACAATTAAAAAATTTTCAAAAACTTCAGAAGAAGTTTTTCGGCCGGTACAGAAAAAATACCGCTAAAAGCAAAGTAAAACTGAATGTATTATATGAGGATGAAAATGTGATCTTTCTGAACAAACCGGTCGGAATGCTTTCCCAGAAAGCAAATCGGGAAGATACTTCTCTTGTAGAATATTTAATAGAGTATCTTTTGGATTCAGGGCAGGTAACAAGAGAGGAACTAAAGACTTTTCATCCCGCGGTATGTAACCGGCTCGATCGAAATACGAGCGGGATCGTTGCGGGAGGAAAGACACTGAGCGCGCT